>Ga0272441_10010506_pt1 | contig 13988 bp, 10 predicted proteins | sample SSMProp6N_FD_193582 | JGI IMG/M metagenome (GOLD analysis project Ga0272441, IMG submission 193582) | Marine sediment archaeal communities from Little Sippewissett salt marsh, Falmouth, MA, United States - SSM-Prop-6N | ecosystem: Environmental > Aquatic > Marine > Wetlands > Sediment ... | reverse complement strand
GAAAAACGAGCACGCCAGCGTGAGGCCTTCGCCCGTCAGATTGCCGTACAGACGAATGGACAGCGAGGCCGGACGCACGAACTCCCCGATGACATGCAGCGGAAACATCAGCGGGGCCAGGAACAGCGGTTCGAAATAATGCTTGAAGTAGCCGAGCTTTTTTATGCGCAGGCCTTCGAAATTGTACATCACGAACACGACGATCGCCATGGAAAGCGTGGTGTTCATATAATGCGTGGGCGATTCCATCAGCGGGATCAGGCCCCACAGGTTCATGACCAGGATATAGAAAAACAGTGTCCCGAAAAACGGCAGGTAGCGGGCGGTATGCTTGCCCAGCATGTCGTGGAGGAAATTATACATGCCCTCGACCAGGACCTCGATAAAGGCCTGCGAACCCCGCGGAATTTTTTCCATGCGGCGGGTCGCCAGCAGCGCAAAGCCCACCAGCACACAGCACACCAAAAACGACATCACGAGGGGCACGTAATATTTCGCTTCTACCCCGAAATACACACCGTGATGCATGTCAATGCCGATCTTTTCGCCCAGAAAGTCTAAAAACGTGGGCAGATGCAACACCATTTCACCGCTCTTTTGAGCAGACATGGCTATCCCCTTTTACCAAAAAATTTTACCACCGCCGACAGCAGCATGGCGATCTGCGTAAAGGCAATGCCGGCAATCAGCGCGAACGGATTGATCTGCAGATACTTGAACGCGAGCCATAATAACACACCGAACAGGGGGAACTTGAGGATAAAAAGCTTAATGGCCAGAATGGCCAGCAGGGGATTGACGCTCTTATCTTTTTTTCCCCGGACGACACAGCTTATCATAAACCACGTAGCCAGAAAGAACGAGATCCCGGTTACGGAACCGATGACCAACCCATTCGTTACAGCTGGATCACCCAGTATCAGGGAAAGCATTACAGCGAGGAGTGCGATAGCGACAGATAAAAAAAAACTCTCAGCGGGGTATCGAGGATGAGCGCCATTTTTTCCTGCTATGCCTTGTATCACTGTTGTTTATGATTGCACGTCTTCGTCACCTGAAACAGTTTAACAAATGCCGCAATAATAAACCAGAGCAGAAAACCGATAAGACACCAGGGTTCCGTACCGAATTTGCGGTCAAGCCATGTTCCCAGAAGATACGCGATAACGATTGCCGCAGCCACGGTAAAACCGAAACTGAAAACATAAGAAAGGCCGCCAAACGATCCGGCGTCGCGTTTTTTCAACACTACCACGATATGTCACTGTTCAAAAAAGCTTTTTTACCACAGTTCCAATTGCCTGAGGATAGAGGTAAACCGCCAAAATGTCAACACCTTTCTGTCAACTGTTTTGCGGACTAACTTTTGTCGTACAGAAACCATGGTCCCGGGAAAAAGGCGGACAGGCGGGCGATGCTCAGGCGGGCGATGCCGTCACACGGTCCTGCTGATCGAGTACAGCCCGGATCGTTTCGGCAACGTTCTTGAAATCAAGCGGCTTGACCAGCGCAGCGCAGATGCCGCTGTTTTTAATGCTTTCCTCGGATGGATCCAGCCGGTAGCCGGAGCACAGGATAATGGGGATCTCGGGCCGCACCGCGCGCAGGCGGCCGGCGAGCTCAAGGCCCGTCATCTTGGGCATGGTCCGGTCCGTGATCACGAGATCGAAATCCAGCGGGGACCGCTCGAACAGCTCAAGGGCATGCTGGCTCTTGTGCGTAGCCGTAACCCGGTAGCCAAGGGCGGAAAGCAGTTCATCGGCCACCTCCACGATGGTTGGCTCATCATCAATAAAAAGGATACGCTCGACTCCCCCGGGCAGCATGTCAGGGTGCGTTTCCCGTTCGGGCTCCTGCGCGGCGACTGTCGGCAAAAAAATCTGAAACGTGGTGCCGTGGCCGGGCGCGCTCCTGACCGAAACGAAGCCGCCGCATGACCTGACAATGCCGTGCACGACCGCCAGACCCATGCCGGTGCCCTCACCCTTGGCCTTGGTGGTATAAAAGGGCTCGAAAATATGGTCCAGGCTTTCCGACGGTATGCCCATTCCCGTATCAACCACCTCAAGGCAGACATAGGCCCCCGGCGGGACAGAATGCGCCCGCGCCAGTCCCGTATCGACCTTTTCCTCGCGCAGCACCACGGTCAGCGTGCCGCCGGAAGCGGCCATGGCGTAATCGGCATTGGCGCACAGGTTCATCACGATCTGATGCAGCTGCGTCGGGTCGACTATCACGATAGCGTCGGAGAGAATATGCGTGCGGATGTCAATGGTGGCCGGAATGGTTGAGCGCATCATGCGCAAAGCCTCTTCCAGCACGCTCCTGACATGCACCGGTCTGACTTCCGGTTCGCTGCAGCGGCTGAATGTCAGGATTTGCTTGACGAGGTCACGGGCGCGGTTGCCGGACCTGAGTATCTGGCCGAGGCGCAGCGCCAATGTGCTGCCGTCTGTGGCATCGCGCAGACTCAATTCCGTGTAGCCGATGATGGCGGTCAATATGTTGTTGAAGTCGTGCGCGATGCCCCCCGCAAGCGTTCCGATGGCCTCCATTTTCTGGGACTGGCGCAGCTGTTTTTCCATAAGCATTTCACGGGTCACGTCACGGCCGATGGAAACAAAACTGTTGATCGTACCGTCACGGTCGCGCACCGGAGAGATGGTCACCTCGTATTCGTGGCTGGTGCCGTCTGCGGCGGTCGGAAAAATCCGTCCCGTCCAAACCTCGCCGGTGCTGCTGACGAAATCAAGCAGTCCCCGGTAGAACAGGCTGCTCTCAGCGCTTTTGGATGCAACCGTATAGGACTTGCCGACCAGGGCTTCACGATGGCTGCCGGTCAGCTGTTCCAGCGCGGCGTTGCAGTATTGAATACGGCCATTGCGGTCGAAGATCATAATGGTTTCGCTGGTCTGCTCCATAGCAGCGATCAGGCTCATGCGCTCCTCGTCGATCCTGCGATGCTCGCTTATATCGCGCACCTCACACACCGAGCCCCGGGGCTCTCCATCATCGTTTTTCAAAAGGGTGACATTGACCTCTACCGGGCATTCGCTTCCGTCTTTTCTGTGCCATAAGAGCTGACGGTTTTTAAGAGCGCCGCGTTTGTACAGCTCTGTGGTCATTTCACGCGCAAGGGCAAGATCATCTGCGTACATGGCGGCAACATCAAAAACGTTGCGGCCGATCAGTTCATGCTCACTGTATCCGAGCATGGCCTGCAGCGCCTGATTGACCCGCAGGATGACGCCCTGATCGGTAACGATCAGCCCGTCCGCCTTGGTCTCCAGAATGTTTTCCAGATACTCGTTCGCCTCGCGCAGGTCCTGCTCCTGCGCGCGCAGCTGCTCGTTCACCGCTACAAGCTGATGCTCATGTGCCCGCAGCTGCATATTGGCCGCGCCGAGCTCCTGCTCGCGCACCTTGAGTCGTTCATGGGATTCGTGCAGGCTGGCCGTGCGCTGCTGCACGAGGTCGCGCAGGTTATCACGCTGCCGCTGCAGGTCAAGGCCAAGGTCGCGCATACGGCCGACCAGGCCCCCGACCAGCACAATACCCGCTGAGCCGGTTATGAACTGAACCTTGAACATCATGTCCAACCAGTTCAAATCGACCAGGGCGAACAGCACAAGATTGGCAGGAATGGCTGCGAGGGCAGCGAGCAGCCCCGGGCGGAGACCGAGGGAAAAAGCTACCGCGACGACCGGCAGCGCGGCAAAAACCGGCAGACCCAGCCCGGTCATCGCCTGCAGCCCGAAAAACAGGACGACATAGACGATCAGGGCGCAGGATATCCACGATGCTGCAGCGGCTTTTGTATAAGCCATAATGCGTACCTGGGAGGAACTACGTGCCGGGTTCGTATAAAATCACATGTATCTGGATAGTATCGGTCGGGAGCGAAAATACTTGAAATTAATATTCGCCGTCGAAACCGAAGCGGGAAAGCCAGGCTGCGGTTCAGGCCCGGTGTGCACGTGGTGCAGACGGCGCCGTTTTTTCCCAGGCCGCAACGCCACCGGCAGCAATATGGAAAAAGGGGTGGGGATCGGGTGCTGCAACAGACCGCAAGGCTGCATACCGGCCGGGGCTGCGGCCTTTGAGCTTGCCCAACAGGTGGCGCCATTCATGCATGAGCTGCCCACGGGTTGCGGGGGTTGTGCCCCTGACGGGAGCGCATCGTATTTTGCTTTCGTCAAAGGAGTAGCCGCGCTGCCGGGCCTCATCAGCAACAGCACGCAGATAGGCCGCAATCGCCCGCAAAGGATCGGGCTGCTGCCGGAAGCGCTCGAGCTGCGGGTGGTTCCGGTACCCTTTGGTTTCGCCGCGCAGCACGGCCTGGGCCAGAAGCGCCTCGCGCCACAGCGCGACAAGGCCCCTGGGATCGAGATACTTTGGATGAAGCGTCCATAGCCGCATTATGAAGCAGCCTTTCTCCGCGCACGTGCGCGAAAAAAAATCACCCGCGGCATTGCACATGGCGCGGGTGATATAATTTAAAAATTATATAAAGACTCAGTTGCCCTTGCGGCCCGCAACACCCTTGGTACCCTTGGTGATAGCCTTGGCAGCCTCTTTGGGCCGCAGGCTGCGGGTAGCAGCACCGGCACGCCACAGCTCGGAATCGGCAATGGCCTTGAGTTCCTTGCCGAGCTGTTCGCGGTAGTCGGCCCGCCCCGTAGAGGACAGCACACGACGGGTTTCCTCACCGGACTTGACGCGCTTGTAAATGGCCTCGATGACAGGCTTATTGGCCTTCTTGAACTTGCCCTTCCAGTCAAGCGCGCCGCGCTGGGCCGTGGCCGAACAGTTGGCGTACATCCAGTCCATGCCGTTTTCATCAACAAGCCTGATCAGGCTCTGGGTCAGTTCTTCAACCGTTTCGTTGAATGCCTCGCTCGGGCTGTGCCCGTGCTTGCGCAGCACCTCGTACTGGGCTTCCATCATGCCAGCCAGCGCTCCCATGAGCACGCCGCGCTCGCCGGTCAGGTCGCTATAGACTTCATGCTTGAAGGTTGTCGGGAACAGATAGCCGGCACCGATGGCAATGCCAAGTGCAATGCAGCGCTCGCGTGCCCGGCCCGTGAAATCCTGCTCAACGGCAAAGCTGGCGTTGATGCCCGATCCCGAAAGAAAATTGCGGCGCACCGAAGTTCCGGAACCTTTGGGCGCACACAGCAGGACATCGACATTGCGCGGCGGGACCACCTTGGTCTGGTCCTTGTAAACAATCGAAAATCCATGCGAAAAGTACAGGGCGTCGCCCGAGTTGAGGCATTTCCTGATCACGGGCCATATTGCTTTCTGCCCCGCGTCGGAAACCAGCATCTCGATAATCGTACCGCGACGGGCCGCCTCTTCAATGTCAAAAAGCGTCTTGCCCGGCTTCCAGCCGTCTTTCACCGCACGGTCCCAGTCTTTTTTATACTGCTTTGACTGGCCGATGATGACGTTGAAACCGTTGTCCTGCATATTGAGGGCCTGGGCCGGTCCCTGCACACCGTAGCCGATCACAGCGATGGTCTCATTCTTCAACACCTTGCGTGCCTTTGCCATGCTGAATTCCTTACGGGTGATGACCTCCTCTGTAACGCCGCCGAAATCAATACGTGCCATTCCTGTGTACCTCCTGTTGGTGTCTATGCTGTCAGCTTACTGTCCCGCTGCAGCGGCGGGATATCGCAAATTAGGTATTTTTGCACCGTTTGCCTGTAAATGCAAACAAATAATCATCAACTGGAAAGGTGCACAGCACCGCGGTAGATATGACGGCTGAGAGGGGGACTGTATCGTGATTACAGACATATCCCGTTAGCCGCAGGCTTCAAAGCGTGCAGGAAAATTCTATAGTCTGCGACACACCATCATCCGTTCGCCCTGAGCCTATCGAAGGGCGGAACGCACAACGCATGTGATGCTGAGGTCCGTTCATGGTTCGGCAGGCTCACCACGAACGGGGGTACATGCTCTTCTGAAAAAGACGGCAAAAAAAATTTAACCGCTCCAGCCTGCGCAAGGATTTGAAATAACGCAATTCCCAAAACGCACAAGCTAAGGCGTGCGGCTGCCAAAACCACAGAACATCACAGTCTCGGGAACCCGGCATCAGGTCAGCTCGGATACCCTGATGTGCCAGGGTTCATAGCGGACGCCCAGCAGATTGTCGCGCGGATAGCGCAGATTCAGATAGCCGAGGTCGGCCATGCTGCGGTAGGCATCGGTGCCGGTAAAACGCTCGGTAAAATTGAACTCGCCGAATCCGGCCTGGCCCACGTCAAAATCATTGTACCCGTGAAAGGAATACCCCGGAGGTGCGATCTGGCGCGAGGCCAGCGACAGGTTCCCGTTGCATTGGCAGGCCTTTTTCAGGAACAGCCGGAACTGTTTCATGATGCCGCGCACACCTGATGTCAGGATCACGCGGTCACCGACCGCCTTCTTGATGCGTTTATATGCTGCATACGAAGGGCCACGGTGCAGATAATTTCCGGTTCTGGCTATCCTGACGACCTGCTTGCGCCGCACGGCATGGGTAAGATCTTTCAGCGGCTTATTGTCCAGAAAACCGTAAATGCGCGCATCACGATAAAAGGTCTTTTCCATGAAGGCAATTTCAGGTTTGGTAAACTCTCCGATCCGCTGGTAATTACGGGCATAGGTTAGGGCATCGTCAAAACTGAGCAGATGGAAAAATCCGTAGCCCACGATCAGCTCCAGCCGACCAAGCCGCTCGGAACACTCGTAAAGCAGTTGAAAATCGCCGGGGGCCACAAACACATCATCGGGATGGGGCTTGTCGAAATTGCGCATTTTCAGGAGGTAGGCCTGCAGGCATGCATCCTGCTCAGAGGTGGGCGCAAGAGGGCCCACGCATGCAAGCTGCGCCAGTGCCTGCGGGGTGCGCAAGCCCCAACCCAGCCCGGCAAGTGCCGCTATCCTGATAAAATCCCTGCGGTTCATAGAAATCTCTCGACTGATCCGATGTGAACACACGTGCCTTTTATCGGTCGCCGCATTTTTCAGGGCCGCTGTATATAGGCGCACGCAATTAAAAACTATATACTATAAAACAGTCCGGCTGCAATCAAAAAAAACCTTTCGTCGGCAATGCATTGACGCGCCGCGCAACATTGCCTATACTGACTGCAGAGCGCCGCCATGCACTCTGTTAATGTTCATGTACAGGAGAATTTCAGCATGGCTTCCATACGCATACGCGCCTGTATCACCGGACGGGTGCAGGGTGTTTTCTTCAGGGCTGAAACCCGGGAGCAGGCCCGGCGCCTGGGCCTGACCGGCTGGGTCAGGAACCTGCCCGACGGCCGGGTCGAGGTCCTTGCCGAAGGCGACGAGCAGGACGTGCGTGCACTCTTGGCCTGGTGTCGCACAGGCCCTCCGCATGCCAGCGTCGAGCGGGTTGAGGAATCCCCCGAATGCTTCAGCGGAGAGTTCAACACCTTTACCATTACCTATTAAACGCCCTGAAAAACACCCGTGAATATACTGCTGATACAGCCTCCGTTGCGTGATTTCTACCGCACCCGCCTGCGCACGCAACCGCTGGGCCTGGCATACCTTGCGGCATCGTTGCGGCACCACGGCCACAGCCCCCGGATTCTCGACTGCCAGACAGACGCCAAAAGGCACGTTCCCGTTCCTGAGGAGCTTGGCTATCTCCAGGAGCACTACGTACCGGGCGACCAGAGCCCGTTTCGACTCTACGGACGGTTCTACAGGTTCGGCATGTCCCCTGACGACATACGTGAGGGCATTATCACGAAGCGGCCTGATGCGGTTGGCCTGCAGTGCCAGTTCACGCCCTATGTCAACGACGCTCTCGAGGTGGCGGCGCTCGTTAAATCCGTGGACAGGCACATTCCGGTCATTGCCGGGGGAGCGCACGCATCATGTCAGCCCGAACGCCTGTTGGCGGATAAAAACGTGGACTTCGTCATTATCGGCGAGGGGGAACAAAGCCTGCCCCGGCTGATTGACTGTCTCGGCAAAGGAGGCGGCCTTGAAAATATTCAGGGGCTGGCCTCCAGACATGGCGGCTCTGTACATATCAGGCCGCGCACATCCTTTATCGACAAGCTTGATCTTCTGCCCCTGCCTGCGCGCGACCTGCTTGATCTTGACGTCTATACCATCGGGGGCCGGCGCTCAACCATGCTGATCACCAGCCGCGGCTGCCCGCAGGGCTGCACCTACTGTTCGGTTGCCGCGCTCATGGGCGCGAGACTGCGCACGCGCAGCATCGAAAGCGTGCTTGACGAGATCAGGACCTGCGTGACGCAGCACGACATACGCGTTTTTGACATCGAAGACGACAACTTCACCTGGGACCGGCAGCGGGCCCTGCAGATACTGGAAGCGCTGCGCGATGAATACGGCGGGGCCGGCATCGGCCTGACCGCCATGAACGGCCTGTCACTGCTCTCGCTCGACCATGGGCTGCTTGAAGCACTGCGCCGGGCGGGCTTCCTGCACCTGGACCTTGCCCTGGGCAGCGCGGCGCCCCGAAAAAATGCTCAGCTCGGCCGAAAGGAGCACTCCCCTGCCACGGACTCGGTGCTCGAAAAGGCCGCCGGCCGGGGATTCGCGGTGACGACCTATATCCTGCTGGGCGTTCCGGGCCACAGCCTTGAGGATATGCTTGCCTCCATACAGTATCTTGCATCCCGTCCGACCATGATCGGTCCGAGCATCTTCTACCCCAGCCCCGGCACCCGGCTCTACGATGAACTGGCCACGAAAGAACTGCGCCTGCCCGGCAGGGAAATCCTGCTGAGATCGAGCGCATTCTCGGTGGAAACAACGGATTTTTGCCGGCTCGACATCATCACGCTGCTCAGGTATGTTCGCTGGATCAACTTCATCAAACGCCTGTTGCATGACGAGGATCGCTCGAGCTGCACCCTGGCCGACATCCGCAACGAGGCTGCGGCCTGGTGGCCCGAACAGGTGCCGTACGCAACAGAATGCCCGCCTGCAGGCCTGCTTTTCAGTACTGAAACGCCGCTCGTCCCTGCCGGGGCAGGCCGGATCGCCAGCGCTTTTCAGTTCGCGCACGACCGGTTCCACGCGATACGACGCGTGCGAACTCCCGACCGGGGCGTGTACACCTACCGGGTGCTCCCGTGTGCGACCTCCGCGCGTGTCATGCACGCAATTAACGGCCTGACAGACAACGGCGCCGGGATCACGGCAGCACGCGTAAAACCGGTCGGGCAGGGATCAAGGACGATCACCCATGTATATCATTGAACCGATCGCGAACCGGGTCCTGCGCCGCGCCATGCGCTCGGCGCTGCGCTTCGATGATGCTGCCGGCCGTAACGTGCCCCCGGCACCCGCTGATCAGGAACGCTGCCTGCTCTACGTGCATATCCCCTTCTGCGAGTCGCTGTGCCCCTACTGCTCGTTTCACCGTTTCGTGTTTGACGAGCCGCTGGCGCGCACATACTTCGCGGCGCTCAAACGCGAGATCACGATGTACCGCGACCGTGGCTATTGCTTTACAGGCATGTATGTCGGCGGCGGCACGCCCACGATCATGCTCGCGCCCCTGCTGGACATCGTACACATGGCGCGCGAAGAACTGGGCGTGCGTGAAATCTCGGTCGAGACCAATCCCAACCATGTATGCCCCGCCTATCTTGAACCGCTGCGTGCTGCCGGCATCAACCGCCTGAGCGTCGGCGTACAGAGCTTCGACGATGTGATCCTCAAAGCCATCGGTCGTTATGAAAAATACGGCGGTGGGGAGGAAACGTTCGAACGGCTGCGACAGGCCGCGGGCATGTTCGACACACTCAACATCGATCTCATTTTCAACATGCCCCTGCAAAGTACACAAAGCCTGAAGCGCGACCTCGAGCTGATCGACAGCCTGCAGGCCGACCAGGTAACCTTCTATCCGCTCATGACCGCCCCGAGCGTTGCCGCGCGCCTGGCCGAAACACTCGGCCCGATCGATTACAGAAAAGAAAAACGCATGTACATGATGATCCTCAAGCACATGCGCAAAGAGTATCAAAGTTCAACAGCATGGTGTTTTTCACGCCGCGAAGCCATGATCGATGAATACATCATCGACTACGACTCCTACGTGGGTGCCGGCAGCGGTGCCTTCGGCTACTTTGACGACTGCATCTACATCAACACCTTCAACCTGCAGGAATACATTGAGCGCGCGAACACGGGCATCCTGCCCACCGGCCTTGTCAAGCAGTTCACCCGCAGAGAAACCCTGCACTACATGCTGCTGATGAAACTGTTCGCGACCGAACTGTCAAAATCGTTTTTTGCAACAGCCGCGGGAAGGGACTTCAGAAAATCACTGCGCCCGGAACTGGCCCTGCTGCGCCTGATCGGCGCGCTGCGCGACGAACCTGACCGGCTGGCGCTCACCGACCGGGGCCGCTATTTCTGGGTCATGGCCATGCGCGAATTCTTTATCGCTGTTGACACCATGCGCGACGTCTGCCGCCGGGAGGCCGGCGCGGGCGAGTGATCAACGAAAATATGTCAATGCCGTGCAGCCGACACTCGCAAAAACAACCTTTTGCCGAAGGCCTGCATGAGATACATCTCAGGCGCCAGAGCGTTTCTTCCTTTCCACGCCGCACAATACGATATATTATTTTAAGGACTTTTTAACCAGAGACTCTTCGACCGCATGCGTTGGAGCGGTAAGCATCTCCAGCTGCCGGGCATTATATTGATCAAGCACATCGTTGACAGAGAAAGTATCGTCCACTTTATAAATATCGACAAAATTATTTTTCAACATGTAAAAAGAAATTTCACCGATCTGGGAGCAAAACACCAAATCAAGCCGGTGCTTGATCACAGCCCTGATAACCTTAACGCCAATATGCTGTTTCTCCTGCAGGAATTCATTGCAGTAAAAATCCTCTATGGCCACCTGGCTGCCGCTGATTTTCAAAATAATAAAATATGGGGCCCGGGCGAAATGCCCGTGCACTTTTGAATCCAGGCCATTAATATCCTGCACGGGAATAATGGCGGAAAGGGTATCGTTTTTGGCCGGTTCTACATGAATAAAAACCGAGTCAATATGCTTATAGCTTTCCATGATAAATTCTTCAGCCTTATCAGCAAGCTCATGGGCACGGTACAGGGCAAGCGTGGGGCTTGTTTCAATCTTGCATTCAATTATTTTAAACGGGCCTGCCTGGCGTATCATAACCTGACTGACTCCCTTGACGCCATACAGCTCATGGATTTTATTTTCAATCTCCTGCTGCATAAGGGGATCCAAATTCGCATCCAGCAAAATCAACAGCGCTGTCCATATGTTTTGAAGTCCCAATTTAAGAATAAGCATTGCTATTACAATAATAATAGCCCCCTCAATGTAGGGAATTTGCGCATACGCCAAAAGTATGCCGCTTAAAACCATAAGGGATGTACAAATATCTAAAAAAGATTCGTTTGCCGTGGCCTCAAGTGACTGGGAATTAATAAGCCTGCCGATCTGCCTTTCTTGTCTGGCAATAAAATATGCCGCGCAAGCGGCTATAAGGCTTACGAGCACAGGGTAGACAGGAAATACCCTCACAGGGGTATGGGCAAATAATTTATGGTAGCCGTCCTGCAGAACTTCTATGCCGGCCCATACGATCAACAGCCCGATAATAAACGTAGCCAGGGTTTCAGCCTTATACAGCCCATACGGAAACGTGCGGCTTTTTTTCTTGGATGCAAGCCACAGCCCGAACCCTGATGCGGAAATTGCCAGGAGATCCGCGCAACTGTGAAAGGCATCCGCGATTAAAATCTCCGAGTCGAAAAAAAATCCGGTAAAACCCTTCAGGCCTGCCAGCAACAACGTTACGCCAATTGCCCACAGGCAAATCCGCAATCCCTTTTTAAGATCATGTCTATTGCTCTCAGGTGTAATCATCTCAACCTGCTACTCTGAAGAAAACTGGCGCGTCATGGCAGACCCGCACTGCGGGCACTGTCGTTGAAAACAGGGCACGCCCGGCTCATGCGGAACCAGACAACCGCAGGCAGGGCACACACAATACAGGGGCTTCTCCGCCCGGCCGAACCATTGTCGCCACTTTTGCCCACAAAAACCCCTGCGATGACCTTTTCCACTTCTATTCTTAAATGACATGCTTATTCCCGCAAAAAAAATTTATTTGGTCCTTATCCACAATTGCCGGCATTGCCGGCCTTTTTTGAAAGTCCTCTCAAAGAAACATTCTCTGGCAAATAATTCTATCCATCTTTTCTGCACATAGATCACAATGTATCCTGACTGTCCGGCCGTATGCAGGCCTTGTCGCAATTCCCGGAACTTTGCGGTTGCATGGTTTGACCGGTATAAGAAAGCGCGTCAAAAGCGCAGGCCCGCAGGCATTCGCCGCAGGAAAAACAATCCGCCGGAAAAACAGCGTATTCATAGAGCCCCTTCATTGCCTGCGATGGGCAGGCCTTGACACACGCGCCGCAGTCGGTGCATGCCTGCCGGTTGATGCGAATTTTAAAAACACTCAATTTTCCCAACAGCCAGGACACGAGTCCGAACGGACAGACGCAGTAACAATGCGGCCGGTAAAAAAACAGGCTCAAAACGAGCGTCGCGACAATATAGAGTGTAATTGCCGGGCCATCAAAATTAAATTCAAACAGATTAAAGGGATTAATAACATGGTAAATTGTCCTGCCCTGCTGCTTAAGACTAAACATGTTCCAAATCAGGCCTGCAATAAACAGGGCGAACAGTCCGAGCCGAATACCGTTGGTAAGCCCAAAAGGCACCTTATGCTTCTTTTTCCAGGCAGCGAAGAAGGGGAGTTTGAACAGTAATTCCTGAAGCGCGCCGTAGGGACAGACCCAGCCGCACACTGCTTTTGTTCCGAGAATCGCCAAAATACAAAAAAGCACCAGCACTATCATCCAGGCAGCAAAGTTTGCCTCAATACCGGCAAGCCCCTTAAAGGTTTTCACAAGAGCAACCATGGGATTATAAGTCTTGCCAAGGATAAAACCAAAACCGATCACCGCTGCCGACAGCATGACGTATTTAACTGCGGCATTCATTTTTTTACGCCACAGCAAAAAAACAGCCAGACAAACAGCGGCCGCAAACAACACATGCAGACCCGCCATTTTTTTTCCGAAAACATCTCCCCTGATGTGCGAGGCAATCGCGCCTGCTTTCTGCCTGTCTATGCCGAGTTCACGAAGGGTTGTTTTGCCTCGCACCGAGGGTAGGCCAAGTTCGGCTTTAAGCTTTCCCGGTTGTATGTCATTAACCAGGGCAAACTGCCTAAGCGTCATATCAGGGGTAAAAGAAACCTTGTGCTCCGCAGTTTTAAAGATCAAAGAAACCAGAAGAACTAAAAAAAAACAAAAAATAAAAATTACTTTCCCCTGTGGTTTCATGGGCAAACCTCCACAATGCGTACATGGTTATTAAAAGCCTTCGGCTGCATCCCCCGCATACGGGCCGCAAAAAACCTCAGCCAGCGCAGTCTTGATCGGTCCCCCGGTTGCTTGTCAGCATGATAGCGCCCTCTTCGCAATTAAGCTGCCGCGCCACGACCTTGCACTTCACCATGAAAAGAAAAAATATCCGGGGGCGTTTCCTGCCCGACAAAGACTCAAAATTGCCCTGGCCCTTGCTGATAATCAAATCAGCCGAGCGGAATAACCTGCGAAAAGCGGGACTGCTTTTTTCAAGAATCGTTCCGGGCGCGTCATAGCCATTGCTGATTATCCGGGCATAGGCATCGATTCCCGCATTACAGGCATCCATTGCAACGGCATCATTGAGGACGGGAAAGCCCCGGACAGCATAGCAGATCTGTTTCCGGGGATACCGCGCCGAGATCAGCTCTATCAAAAGCCGGTCAAACACGGTTTCACCGACATTGTCGGCCAAATAAAGTATGTTGTGCGCAGAGGACAACTGCTCCATGAAAAAACCGTACTGAAAACAGCCCCCA
>Ga0272441_10010505_pt1 | contig 13988 bp, 11 predicted proteins | sample SSMProp6N_FD_193582 | JGI IMG/M metagenome (GOLD analysis project Ga0272441, IMG submission 193582) | Marine sediment archaeal communities from Little Sippewissett salt marsh, Falmouth, MA, United States - SSM-Prop-6N | ecosystem: Environmental > Aquatic > Marine > Wetlands > Sediment ... | reverse complement strand
AGGGATTATTCAGTTGCTCTCTCAGGCGACACAAAACCTACTGAAAATCTATTAGAACATTGTAAGAATGTGGATCTGATCATCCATGAAGCTATTTCTCCGGATTGGTTTAGGAATAATATACCGAGCCTTTCTGAAAAACAAATTCAGGCAGTAATGGATCACCACACTACCCCGGAACAGGCAGGATTAATTTTTAAATCAATTTCTCCAAGATTAGCTGTGTACTCTCATATTGAGAATGAACCTGTCTCAAAATCTGAATTAATGATTTCAACAAGGATAAACTATGAAGGCCCTTTAATTGTCGGAGAAGACTTAATGACTATAGAAATTGGTGAAAAAATTATGGTGTCGCTGGAAGGTAAAAATATGATGATAATAGAATAATTGCATAATATGAAATTAGCAGGATTTACAATTATTGTATCATTTATGATTCTATCTTTAATGGGCTGCCAGAATAAAACCTCGGAGAATAAGCTTTTAAAAAGTTCAGACAACCACAATAATGGTTTATTTCTCATTCACATTGTATCTGTACAGCCCGGAGATGAAGATAAATTTATTGACCATCTGGATTCTGTGTATTTTCCTGCCTGGTCTGAATTGAAGGACAGAGGCAAACTATATGAGGCAAGCGTATTCCAGACTAAGACTCTGGATTCATTACAGGACGAAGCTCCCTCAAAAGATTTTCTAATATTAATACATCTGACATCTGATCCCTTAACTGAGAATCTGTCCGAGGCTGAAACAGAATTAAGAGAATTTCAGTTGTATGATAAAAGTTACTTCTCAGTTATTAGATCAGAAATTATGGCTCCAACTAAAGATTCTTATTTTCCAGTGACAACTTCTCATGATTATGAGAGAGTTGAGGAAATCGATTTTTTTGTGGAATTTATCGATGTTAATGATTCCCCTGAAGATCTTGAGCTATACCGTTATTTAATGAGCTCATATTTTGGTCCGGTAAATGGGATTCTGGTTGAAAAAAACCTGCTGTTTAGTTTTACGGCTTTTGAAACTGAAAAGGTAATATCAAACACCGATGATGAAGCTTCCTGGAATCAAATACATATCAGTGGAGATTTTCCTGAATACCTTGATTTAAACTGGGATTCATTATACACAGATTTATTTCGCAGGGAATTTTCTTTGGATCTGGACTCAATCTGGGATTTACTGCCGGATATCAGGGAACTGCCCCCTTACTATTCAGGGCATTTTATTAAAGAATTGCATGTGCAATAAATAATCATACTAATTATGAAAAGACTAATTCTTATTATCGCATGGATGGTGCCTTTTGTTATTCTCGCACAGGAAACAACTCTTTATGAACCAGCCAATTACAAATGGGCTGTAAAAAATGGAACCCGCAGCAGGGATGGTAATCCAGGACCGGATTACTGGCAAAACCATGCAGATTATGATATAGCAGTACGTTTGGATACCGCTGAAAAAAGGATTTATGGCAGAGAGTCTGTAACATATTACAACCAGAGCCCGGACACTCTTACCAGTATAGTGATCCGCCTTTACCAGAACAGATATAAAGAGGGTGCAATCAGAGACATGGTAGTGCATCCTGGAAATATTCATGAAGGGATGGATCTGGATACCATGATAATTAGCGGGCAGGGTATTGAGTTTAACAGCGATAGAGTAATATCAAATGGAACAAATCTGTTTATTTCACTGGAGCATCCATTACCTCCAGATGGCAACCTTAATCTGTATTGTGAATGGAGTTATAAAATACCTGTGGAACCGGAATTCAGAAGAACAGGTCATTATAAAGATAACTCATGGTTTATCGGGTATTTCTATCCTCAGATAGCTGTATACGATGATATGGAGATTAGTCCGGAAATGAAGGGATGGGATTATATTTTATTCCATAAAGGGAATGAGGAGTTCTATAATGATTTCAATAATTATAAAGTCAGCATCGAAGTTCCTGAGGACTTTTATGTCTGGGCCACAGGTGATTTAATTAATAAACAGGATATTTATTCTCAATCATTGCTCGAAAGACTCGATGCGGCTCTCAATTCGGAAGAAACAGTGCATATCATAGCAAAGGATGATCTGAATAATAATCTGCTGACCGGTAATGTCTGGAAATTTGAGGCAAATGAAGTTACGGATTTTGGATTTGGAGCAGCACTGAATTATCTGTGGGACGCTACAGGTGTCTTAATCGATGATCGAAGGGTATTCGTTGATGTAGCCTATCATCCGGAATCTATTGTTTACCCTGAGGTTATCGATATTGCCAGAAAAACGGTTAAATATGCCTCGGAGGTATTTCCGGGTATCCCATTTCCTTATAATCACACAACAACGTTTAATGGCATGCTCAGCGGAGGAATGGAATTCCCGATGATAGCAAATAATTCTGATGTGAATGATTCAACATTCATGACCCTTATGACTTTCCATGAAATATGTCATAATTATCTTCCATTTATGATGGGCATTAACGAAAAGCGATATCATTTCCTGGATGAGGGAATCACACAATTTATTACTATCAGGTTTCTCTGGGATCAATATCTTTTAGATTTCTATTCCGATAATAGTGCTTCGAATTATATGTCCGGAATTTATGACGTATATAGTGATCTATGTGTATCAACCCAGGATAATAGCTCGCTTTATCAATCTTATGCCCATACCGATGAGAGCAATATATTTTATCAATACCTGGTAAAATCGGTAGTTCCATATATGCTATTTGCGGAGATGATAGGGGAAGATAAGTTTATATATGCCTTTAAAGAATTCTGTAAGAGATGGAAGGGCAAACATCCAACGCCTTATGACTTCTTTTATACCATGAATAACATATTGAAAGAAAATTACAACTGGTTCTGGAAAGCCTGGTTCCTTGATCCGGGTTATCCTGATCTGGGCCTGTATCTGTCAGGACAAAATGTAATTGTTAAAAGGGTAGGTGAAGGTTCTTTGCCACTTCCGGTCAGACTGCAAATATTATATAATGATGGTTCATTAAAACATATAGAACGACCGATGGACATCTGGAAAAATGGTATTAAAGAAATCAAAATAAAACTGGATCAATTTGAAAATATTAACGAAATCTCACTTGACACTGAGTTAATACCAGATATTGATCTTAGTAATAACTCTATTGTTAATACAGGTAAGGCTCAGTCCGAGACTTCCGCAGATAAGTATGATACTGATAATTTAGTCTCTGTATCATTTGACAGCCATGGATCTAAACTCCGTGGGTATTTTAGTAAAGCCTTAGGTGATGGGCCTCATCCAACGATTATTCTATTACATGGTTCACCCGGAGGCGACAGAGATGTTTTAGGACTGGCTCAGGAAGTGCCAAAAGCAGGCTGGAATGCTCTGGTATTCACTTATCGGGGATTTTATGAAAGCGAAGGGATATCTTCTCCTAACAATTCGGTTGAAGATGTATTCTCAGCTATAAACTTTTTAAGATCAGATGAAATTGCAAATAAATATAGTATTGATGTCAATAATACTGCGCTTGCCGGTTGGAGTTATGGAGGAGGTATTGCTCTGACAGCAGCAGCCGGCGATCCCTCTATCAAATATGTCATTTCTATTGCAGCAGCTGACCTGAGCGCTATCGCGAGAATGGCTGAAAAAAATGAGGAATTCAGATCAATGTTTATTGAAACGATGAATGACAGATATATTAATGGCCCTGTTAAAGGAACGAGCGGGGAAGAAGCTCTCCAGGAACTGATAACTAATGCTGATAAATATGATCTTGTAAAACATGCCGGGAGTCTTGCAGATAAGTCAATTCTGATTATTGGAGGCTGGAATGATCAGGCTTCCACCCTTGAAGGACATGTATTGCCCTTGATCAGGGCCCTGCAATTACAGGGAGCTAAAAAAGTGGATAAAGTAATATTGGATTCAAATCATTCTTTCGAAGGGAAAAAAGATGAACTTGCCAATGTAGTTATTAAATGGCTGAAAGATCATCATCCACGTAAGATGGAATAAAGGTTTCAGGTCGATTATCTGTTCGGGATTAAAAATTGTATTGAAAACTCCTTGAATCTGAAGAAAAACCTGCTAGTATACCATAGCCATTATTTATGTTTGAATGTACCTGTACACCCTCATAAAGTATTGCGTCCTCATTCAGTATGGTATAATTCCTTGAATATGATTTCATATATTTATAATAATCTTCTGTTATTGAATAGAGAACGAACTCAATACTCGCCTGGTAACCCGTTTCCTGCTGCATACTGAACCCTATATTAAATTCTCTTTTTGTACCATCTATTGATTCATCACTCCATGCCAGAACATTCAAGCCATCCGAAATATAGACATTCATGAGAAGATCTTCCGTTTCGGCTGCCAGAGGATATTGTTGCCCGTTATCATAATTATAGATTCCAATCATGTAATGGTTTGATTCTTCAGGAGGATCTTCAATACTGAAAGAAATCGAAAATCCAATTTCAGTGTACAGAATATTGCCATTATAGAACTGCCTTTTTATTGAAGAAGCCGTATCAAAGTCAATTATCATAACAGGTTCTGGAATTATCACCTTTGCACTTGCTTCTTCTAAACCATGACTGGAAAATATTAACTCATACTCGGCCCCGGGTTCCGGGTTTATATCCGGGGCATAATAATTACCTCCATCATTATCATAAACTTCGGAGACGAGATCTCCATCTTTAAAAATTTTCACCTCGGCATCCGTTAAGGGTATATAACTTGAGGACTCATTTGCCCTGATATCCACTGAACTGCTCAAATTGACCCAGGCACCGTATCCTGGTGTTATTATACCATTAACAACTATCAGGTTCTCTTTATAGGGCAGATCTATCAGTATAACTCTTTCACAGGAACTAATAATTAAAATTATCCCAACCAGCGATAACAATTTGTATTTAAACTCCATAATATTTGTTGTTTTTTCCTTTCATTATTAAAACTAAAATTCCAACCTGTAACTCAACGAAGGAATTATCGTGAATAAAGCAATTGACTTAAGACTGGTGTATGTAGATTCATCCTCATTATCCCAGTAAATAAGGTACGGATTAAATCGGGCATAAACGTTATATATTGAGAGCGCCCATGTGCTTGTAGTTTTTTTCCCTTTACTGGTATATTGCAATGAAAGGTCAAGCCGGTGGTAGTCAGGCATTCTTGCATTATTTCTCGCTTCAATGGAATTTATATATCCTGACGGCCTGCCCGGAGCATTCCACATATATACATTATAAAAAGAAACATATTTTTTGGTTGCCAGTGTATAAGCCATTCCGGTTGCGTAGATCCATGTGGCATTTAACTTAAATTTAGGGGAAATCAAATAGTTGCCAACTATATTCAACTGGTGGGTGCGGTCATATTTATAGGGAAATGGTTTACCTTCGTTCACTGATTCGAATTGCCTGCTTGATTTTGAATAAGTATAAGATACCCACCCTTCAATCTTCCCGTATTTTTTTCTCAATATAAACTCAAGGCCATAGGATCTACCACTTCCCAATTCTATATTTTCTTCCCATGTATTATTTGCCGATAAATAATCCACTCCTTCCTTATAGGCATATAATTGTGACATGGATTTGTAATAGCTTTCAATATTCACTTCAAGCATATCATTTATACTGTATACCAGTCCGACTGTATACTGATCTGAATACTGCGGCTTTACTTCAGTAGTTACAGGCAACCACAGGTCGGTTGGCAGACCCATACTTGAGTGTGTTAACAAATGAATATATTGCTTCATTCTGGCATATGCAGTTTGCACTGCAAGATTATCCTTTATTGCCCATTTAAAAGTTATCCTGGGCTCAACTGAAGAATAATACTCATCCTGTACAATAAACCCTGAATAATGTAATCCTATATTTGCATAAAAGTTACTGGCAAATGAAAAATCGTCCTCAATATATGTTCTGAATTCATCTGCATAAATTGTATCATTATAGCTTCTACTGTCAATATTTGATCCCGGAGGATATATCTTTTCACCTGATGCAACATAATAATATGTTGTTGCCTTTCTCAGTTCGCCTGGATTAAATGAATGATGAATATAAGATGCTCCAAACCTAATTGTATGATTATTATAGGGATAGTAGTCAAAATCGAGTGCTGCTGATAAATCCTTAATACCAGAATTATAATTTACCTTTTCATAGTAGTATTCATCGCTGTAGATTTCCGTCTCCTGCAAATCGATTAATAATCCATATTTACTGTAAAGCATACTCAGGTTGCTGAACAACTTATTACTGAATACATGGTTCCACCGGAGCAGTGCGGTCTCATTACCCCATTGCGCTTTTTTATCTTCATTATCAGTTTCTGATGGATATGAACGGGTATATCTTTCCTCTTCGAGGAACTGATCATGGCCCATGTAAAGGCTGAGAAATACTCTATCCTTCCTCGACAGTTTGGTGTTTATTTTAGAATTAATATCCCAGAAATAGAAATAGGGTATATCCAGATCATCCATCCTGGACTTTGGTAGAAACAGATCAACGTACGTTCTTCTGGCAGATATAATAAAAGAAGATTTCTCCTTTATTACAGGCCCTTCAAGTGTGAATTTTGATGCTATTGTACCAATATTGATATTCCCGTGAAACTTTTTGTTATTACCCTCTTTCATCCTTACGTCAATAATAGACGATAATCGTCCTCCATAGCGGGCTGGAAATCCTCCTTTGATAATTGAGAGGCTTTTTATAGCATCAGAGTTGAATACCGAAAACAACCCGAATGCATGGTTTGAATTATAGACCGGAGCCCCGTCCAGAAGAATAAGGTTTTGTTCCGGGCTGCCGCCTCTAACATTAATGCCTGATGATGCTTCAGTCCCGAATTGAATCCCCGGTAATAATTGTATTGATTTCATTACATCACCTTCACCCAGGAGTGTGGGTAGGCTGGCCAGTTCATCCATCATAACAATATCAGTGCTGACATTTGCCCTTGATATATTGCCCCAGGGTCTTTTTGATAGTACAGTAACCTCATCTATTTCCAGGCCGGGCTCAAGTCTGATTATTATAGAAGTATCCGATTTTAGCAAAAGGTTAATGCTAACCTGCGAGTAGCCTACATATGATGATTTAAGAGTTACTTCGCCTTCCGGTAATGTCATGCTGAAATACCCGTAATTATTTGAGATGGTCCCTGCTCTTGAGACAGAATCGTAAACAGAGGCTCCAATTAGCCGTTCACCTGATTCTGAATTCTCCAGAAATCCACTTACGGTATATTTCTTCAGCCTCGATAAAATAACCACATTCTCTTCCTGGGTATATCTTATTTCATCATTTCTGAATAGCTGGTTAAGTATGTCCGCCAGTTTCTCTTTCCCTGGTTCAATATCCACATATTTATCGAGGTTGATAACCTGAGGAGAATATGAAAAATTTATTTGAGACAACTCTGTGATCTCAAGTAATATTTCCCTTACGGTACCTCCAGACAAGGATAACTTAACCTCCCGATTTAGTAAATCAGAGCCGGCTTGTGCATAAGAGGTCTGAAAGAGAAATAAAAGACTCAGAAACAGAATGCATGCTCTGACTGTCGGATTAAATTCCATTCTTTTCATGGCGTAAATCAATAAAAAGTCCTTAATGAATATGTGTTGCTGTCCAATTTCTCAATTTTTATATCCAGTGTTAATCCAATTATTTCCAGTATCGCATCAAGGTTTATATTATCATACCGGGCTGTCAGGCTCCTATCCTTATTTACCAACTCCTGGTCGCAATTAATTGTAACACTGAAATGATCTGAGAGCTGCCGGCATACCTGTTCAAGAGGAGTATCTTCAAATACCAGAATACCGGTCTTCCAGGCGATGAAATTGGGATTAGTTTTTTCAATTATTTTTAGGTCACGTGATGAGCCTGAAAAAAGACCGCTGCTACCTGGTTCCAGAATTATACTTTTATCCTGTATCAGTGAATCATATAAAATAACATTTCCTGTAACCAGAGTTACAATTATTTGATTATCCGAAACTACAGGTTTAATATTGAAACTTGTCCCGATTGCTTCAGTCACCAATCCATCGGAATGAACTAAAAAAGGATGTTTCTTATCTGATTCAACCTCAAAATATGCTTCCCCTTCAAGGATAACTTCCCTTTCCTTATTTTTAAAATTCTCAGGATATAGTAATTCGGCACCTTTGTTCAACCATATGTGACTACCATCAGGTAATTCAAGAACAGTAATTTGATTTTTTGAAGCTTGAGTAATATATCTTACCGAATTGTTTTCATTACTACTTAAAATCCTGAAGGTAACATAGGATAAACCCAGAAGTAATACAATAACTGCAGCGATCCTGCCAATTTCAACCAGCCTTTTAATCCGGGGTGAACGCTTAGTTTCTTTGTCCACCTTTTCAAGAATACTCTGCCACGTGCTTTCTTTCCCATCAGAAGTTTTCTCTGATATCTGACTGGAATTTTCCCAGATATATTTTATCCTGTTATAAAACAGGAGGTTCCCTTCATTCTCTGACAACCATTTCTCAAATGCTTCCCGCTCTGATCCTGAAAGTTCATTATTTAAATATGCTGCAATGTCTTCCTCTTTCATTAAGATGTGAATAGGTACTACCTCAATAATTATGTCAATTATTATATCAGATATGCGTAAATACCATTCGATTTTATTTTAATGTATGTTATACCATTTGTCTTTCAAATCCTTCCTGATGCGTTTGAGAGCTATTCCTATCTGCGTCTGTACTGTTCTTTTAGAGATATTCAAATGCGTAGCAATTTCATTATAGGTCATACCAAGATTCCTGGAGAGGCTGAAAATAATCCTGCACCTTGGTGGTAAATTCTTAATACTTGTTTTTATAAGATCAGAAAGTTCATCACCAATAATTTTCGATTCACCGCCAGATGAATAATGTGTAAATAAGTCAGGAATAAATTCAGTAAAACGGTATTTTTTGTAAATGCTTTTCAGATAATTAATTGACTGATATTTTACGGCAGCGGATAAGTATGATTTGAATGAAGTGGCAATATTGAGCACCTGCCTTTTTTCCCATAACTGGATAAATACGTCCTGTATAATTTCCTCTGCAACTTCTCTTTGTCTGGTATAATTAACAGCAAGCATGTAAAGGTTCTCATAGTGATTATCATACAGTTTTTTTAAGCCATCTACATCGTTTCTTCTTAATTGTAGTAATATTTCATTATCGGATTTATCCATTTTTAAACCAGTGGTTCCTGTAGGTTAGGGTATTATAAATATAGGAACTTTTATTTCAATGCCAGTGAAGCTTGAATAACCAGGCCGTTGTAGTCCAGTGACTAAGTGACCCGGAGAAATCACACCAAACACCGAACCTGGAACCATGAACCCGGAACAAGAACCGAGTCCCGATATTTCGGGGCGAGATCACGAGCAGACAGCTATTGTGGTTGGAGTGAGCGAGTAAACGAGCAGCGAGAAACGAGAAACTACCCAAGAACAGTAAACACTGTAACAACTATACCCCAGATACTTATCCCATTAATAAAAATCAGTTCTGAAACACCGTTCAGGCCATTAAAAATAACAGACCATATTGTTCCCAGTACTATTGCGGAAACTATTACCAATCCGGTTATTGCCAGGACCGGGAGGTCGCTCAGTATGGCAATATGAAAAGTTATTATAAGTGCCGGCAGGGTGATGAAAACCAGTAAGGCCATGAGATTATGCAATATTCGTTGAAGGCTTCTCCCAAGATTCCTGAAACTGATTGGCTGCATATTATGAGGAAGGAATGCAAGGCTAACCAGGAATAGTGCAGTGTAATCGGCATAATTGAGGAGATTTTCATGGGCATGAAGCTCATAAAACTCAACCAGCAGGCGAAAGAACACCAGGCAGGATACAGCCATGGCAAATATCATCCATTTATAACCACTGAGATATACTCTTCCATATATCCTCTTGTTGCTAAGGTAACTGATAGTCCATTTATTAAGGTCAATCTCAGCATGTCTTATAGTCTTCCTGAGTGTGTGCGGCAGGAAGCCAGCATAGAAAAATCCCGTTAACAGTATCCCAAGTTTTATCCACATGACACGTTAAAATACAAAAAAGCCCGGTATTGATGAACCATTCTGATATTTTTCACCCTCAGGATTGCTCTGCATGCCTGGCAGTATGCTTCAAGGACAATAGACCCGCTTAGAGGTTAGTTTACTGTTTGGGTACAAGATTTGATTTTTTAGAATTTCTTAAATTTATTACCGGAATACAAAGTCTCGCATAAAATGGCAGGGAAATCTCATAAAAAATTCTCTGATAATTCATTACGTCGTCCTGAATGGGATTACTGCAAATCTGCTGCATATTTTGTTACCATATGTACAAAAAACAGAATACCATATTTTGGTAAACCCGTTGATGGGATAATGCAATTATCAGAAATTGGAACAATTGCCTGTAAATATTGGATTGAAATCCCGAATCATTTTGGACTTGTTGAATTGGATACATTTATCATTATGCCAGATCATATTCATGGAATAATTATTATAAGGAAATCTACTGATGATATTTTATCCCCTGTAAGGAGAACCGATGATAATTCCACCTCCGTGGGGACGACCAATTTGGGCGTCCCTACAGTGCCTGATTCAATAAATCCGACAAGAAAACCCAATTGGAAACCAAATTCATTGGGACTGATAATAAACCAATACAAACGGATCTGCACCATTAATATCCGTAAAATCAATCCGAATTTTTCCTGGCAATCCAGATATCATGACCGGATCATCCGCAACATAGATGAATACCTCAGGATCAAAAAATATATCATGGAAAATCCCTGTAAATAATTCTGCTATATCTGCATAGATATCCTTATTTTATCTTGTAGTGAAAAGGCAACGATTATTTTTGGACCGGGATCAGGTATTTTATAATTTACCTGGTTCATCAGGATTAGAATATCAGATATCATAAAGTGTTGGTAGAAATGTAACTATTCACGATTTTATGTACTAATAAATAAACAGGTATTACTGAATGCTGGATAAAGAAGAAAAGTTTAATCAGATTCTAGCTGAGAACAAGGACCGGATAAAGCGCATCTGCGGTTATTACAATTCAAATGTAAATGATCAGAAGGATATGTATCAGGAAGTCCTGGTGAATATATGGAACAGTCTTGATAATTTCCGGGGCGACTCTTCGATGAATACCTGGATTTACCGGATTGCTGTGAATACAGCACTTCGCTATACCGGGAATGCATATAAGCACATGAAACTAATTGTTAATGCCGATACTCAAAACCTGAGTACCGTACTTGATGATGAGAATTATGAAGATAAACTGGTAATGGAAAAGCAGCTGTCAGGCCTGCAGAACGAGTTAAACCTGTTGTCAGTAATTGACAAGGCCTTAATATCATTGATGCTTGAGGGTTTGAGTATGAAAGAAATAGCTGATATAATAGGCATTACCGAATCTAATGTAAAGGTGAAAATTCATCGTATTAAAACTCATTTGAAAACTAAACTAACAGGACAGAGATATGACAATGAATAACGAACAAGTTGAGCCGGTAAACCTTGACAAGTTAATAAGCAATCTTAAGAAAGAAGATGAGCAATATGCCGGGTTAAGCAAAAGAATGCAATATCTTTATTGGATTATGAGCCTGATATTTATTTTCGTAATAGTAATCCAGATTTTTGGTAAAGTCCATGTTGTTTATATTATTGGCAATATCTGTTTCCTGTTTGCCATGTTAATATTTGGCCTTCTTTTCAAATATTATTACCGGGAATACAAATATGTTGATTACTCGCAACCAACCCTGGTTATGCTTAAGAAAGCTGCATACAGGTATAAACCATTTCAGTTAAAAACATTATGGGCTGTACTGTCATTATTACTTGTGGACGCCGGTTTAAGTCTTAATACCTCTCTTGGCTTTAATTTTATCTGGATCCAGGTCTTTTATCTGGGAATTGTGGTTTTATCTGCAATAATCGGACTGTTAATCTGGCGTGCTCGATATAAGCCCGTGCGTGATGCGGCTTTGAGCCTGATACGTGAGATTGATGGAGAAAATAATGACCGGGGATTTAAGCATTGAGGTTTGCCGGATGAAAATATTGTCAAATAAGATGAAAAACGGTATTATAAATAATAATTATAGCAAGATCCCCGATAATTCAACTACACGGTTTTTGGATGCCAGTGACTCAATCTCATTCCATTCTTCCCTGCATGGTTACACTCCTACTCCCCTATACAATCTGCCGGAACTAGCCAGGCAATATAAAGTATCCAATATATATCTTAAAGATGAATCGCACCGCTTTGGCCTTAATTCGTTCAAGGCCCTGGGTGCATCATATGCTGTTTATAAACTGATTTCTAATAATCAGGCGTTTGATACTCTTTGTACTGCAACAGAAGGAAACCACGGAAGAGCTCTCGCCTGGTCGGCGAGAATTTTTAATAAGAAATGCATTGTATTTGTCCCCGGGGATACTGCTTTAAGCAGGATTAAGGCTATTGAAAATGAGGGAGCCAGGGTTGTACGGGTTGACGGTAACTATGACGATGCCTGTAAACAAGCAGAATCAACCAGCTTAGTTGAGGGCTGGTCCCTTGTCCAGGATTCTGCCTGGCAGGGGTATGAAGTAATACCTGCTTATATTATGGCAGGTTATCTTACAGCGTATACTGAACTGGAAGAAGATCTGCACCGGATTAGCCAGGATATTGATATAGTCATGCTGCAGGCAGGTGTGGGAAGCTGGGCTGCGGCGGGCATATGGTATTTTCATGCCAGGTACCGGAAGAAGACTCCAAAGATCATAGTTGTAGAACCTGAGGAAGCAGATTGCATCCTGTCATCATTCAGATCAGGCAGGCAAGCCAGATCCGCCGGATCGAACAAGACTATTATGGCGGGTCTTAACTGCAGTACTGCATCTTCAATAGCCTGGGACATAATACAATCTTGCGCGACGGCTTCAATAAGCATCAGCGACAGCTCAGTAATTAAGACAATTAAGAAACTCTATTATCCATCAGGTAGTGATCAGAGAATTATCTCAGGAGAATCAGGTGCAGCCGGCCTTACGGGTTTTTGTGAAATAGTGGAATCAGAAGAATTTAAACCTCTTAAAGAATATCTGGATATATCACATAAATCAAATGTTTTAGTTTTCAGTACTGAAGGAGCGACTGATCCTGTAAGCTTTAATGATATTATAAAGCAGTAGAGACGTTGCATGCAATGTCTCGAAGGACTCTCGGGACTTTGGGATTTCTGCTGCTCCATTCCATTATTCTATCAATGCATCGTTATTCGCCTGCTGCAGAAAATTTTATTCACCCACTCCGTGGGAAAGGCAGGGAGCAGGGAGCAGGGAGCAGGGAGCAGGGAAAGACCGAAAAACTTGGAACACGGAACTTAATGCCCCGGAGGGGCATAATAATTATAGCCGCAGTCACACCTGCGGGTTAAAAAATCACCCTCCCCATATTCCGACCGCAGTAAGGGCTGATAATAAACCAATACAAAATGATCTGTACCATTGATATTCGAAAATAAAATCCCGGATTCGCATGGCAATCCAGGTATCATGACAGGATTATCCGCACCCGTGATGAGTACCTAGCGATCAAAAAATACATCCTCGAAAATCCGTTGAAAGAATAATCACCACCTTTAGGGACGCCCAGATTGGGCGTCCCTACATAGAAATTATAAAGTTAACTGTCCGAGAAAACATCCATAAATAAATTTGAATACAACCCAAATTTCCTTTATTTTTGCGCCACTTATCCGGCCCCATTTTATCCGCCGTAGCTTTAGCGAAGGTGGAAGTTCAAGGGATTGATGATATGAAGGGATAAAATGGAGCTTATGTACTCGGCCCCATAGTTCAAGGGATAGAATAGCG
>Ga0272441_10010504_pt1 | contig 13991 bp, 8 predicted proteins | sample SSMProp6N_FD_193582 | JGI IMG/M metagenome (GOLD analysis project Ga0272441, IMG submission 193582) | Marine sediment archaeal communities from Little Sippewissett salt marsh, Falmouth, MA, United States - SSM-Prop-6N | ecosystem: Environmental > Aquatic > Marine > Wetlands > Sediment ... | reverse complement strand
TTTCGCGCCGCGATCTCTAAGCATCTCGATCAGCACGATCGAGGGCGACTCGCGGATGTCGTCGACGTTCTTCTTGTAGGCCAGGCCGAGTACAAGGATCTTCGAGCCCCACAGAGGTTTGCGGTGCTCGTTGAGGGCATCGGCGATGCGGCCCACCACGTACTCGGGCATGGCTGTATTGATCTGGCCGGCCAGCTCGATGAACCGCGTCGGGTGGTCGTACTGCCGGGCCTTCCACGACAGGTAGAACGGGTCGATGGGAATGCAGTGCCCGCCCAGCCCGGGGCCCGGGTAGAACGGTTGAAAGCCGAACGGCTTGGTCGAGGCGGCGCGGATTACCTCCCACACGTCGATGCCCATGCGGTCGAACAGCAGCTTCAGCTCGTTGACCATGGCGATGTTGACGCAACGGTATACGTTCTCGACGATCTTGGCGGCCTCGGCGACCTCGCAACTGTCGACCGGCACGACCGTGCTGATGACCTGTTCGTAGAGCAGCCTCGCCAGGCGCGTGCTCTTCGGGCCGATGCCCCCCACCAGCTTGGGCGTCGTAGCGGTGGTGTAGTCCTCTCGGCCAGGGTCCTCGCGCTCCGGGCTGTAGGCCAGGAAGAAGTCGCGCTCCACGCGCTTGCCGCCGTTTTCGAGGATGGGCAGCACCACCTCGCGCGTCGTGCCGGGATACGTGGTGCTCTCCAGCACGATTAGTTGGCCCTTGCGCAGATATTTGGCGATGGTCTCGGTGGTACGCACGACGTAGCTCATGTCGGGCTCGCGCATCTTGTCGAGCGGCGTGGGCACACAGACGAGCACGGCGTCGGTCCGTCTGAGGCGCGACATGTCGGCGCTGGCCGAGAAACGCCCGGAGTTGATCAGCTCTTTGATCTGCGAGCTGGGAATGTGCTTGATATAGCTGCGACCGGCATTGAGCTGTCGGACTTTGCTCTCGTCGACATCGAATCCGATCGTCTCGAAGCCGGCGTGGGCAAACTGTCGGGCCAGTGGAAGACCCACATAGCCCATGCCGATGATGCCCACCCGGGCCGTTTTGCCGTGAATCCGTTGCGACAGGCTCTTGTCGGCCAACTCGGTCTCCTTTTGCGCTCGGACTTCGTTTGTCGGGTGCGGCGCTCGCGTGACGTGCGGCGTGGTCTGCCAGCCGGCCGTACCGTAGAGCGTCTCGCCAACCATTCATCGACCAGTTGCAGGCCGCGCCTTACTGGTTACGGGCCAGATTATACGGACTGAGGACCTGCCGCCAGCGAACTCCGCCCGGGCATGGACGATAAGAATGGCCGAGCGACTTCCTGAATGCGTCTGTCCCCGGGGCGCTGGTCGGCAACGGTCGCACCGGCTGGATGCACGAACACCACTATTGTGGGGTACACCTGGACGCTCGTGGGTTCAGGTGCTCGTGAGGCGGCGGGGTCGGGAGCCTGTCAGCTCCTTAGAGCGGTTTGCTCCCTGCGCTGTTCCAGCAGCCCCATGCACGCTGCATGCCACCGGCAGGTCGTGTGCGAGCAGTACTCCTCCATCCGCCCAAAACAGGGCATGTGCCCGTTGGATCGCTGGATGGCGTGGATGAAGGCCATATCGGCCATTTGCCCGGTGGTGACAGCGTGACGAAGAGCCCGCTCCTGTGCTTCTCGGAAGGAAAGCATGCTGGCCTCCGTGCGGCTTATCCTTCCCCTCTCGACGTCTTGCGGCCACTGGCCGCATTGATATGCTGCCGGATGGATAATACCCTCGCCGAGCTAATCTGCCAAGTGAATTGCCCAAAACGACCGAGATTTAGAGAAGGCAGCTCGCGCCGGTGCGTCCCAGGAACATGGGTTACGGGCGTGTGTAAGGGCGGTGGGGTATGACAGGGAATCAGACGGAGGCCCGGCATGGCTGACACGAAGCCCGTTCAACGGATAGGGATTATGACCGGCGGCGGTGACTGCCCGGGACTCAACGCCGTAATCCGCGCAGCCACCAAGACGGCGATCCTTCAGCACGGGATCGAGGTATGGGGGATCGAGGACGGGTTTCTTGGCCTGATCGAGGATCGGGTGCGCCGGCTGGATATATCGGCCGCCAGCAACATCCTGACGCTGGGCGGGACGATTCTGGGCACCAGCAACAAGGCCAATGCGGCTCATTTTCGCGTGGGGACAGATTCCCAAGGCGAGTCAGTCTTCGAAGACGTGCGGGATCGCGTGGTGGCCACGGTGCGGCGGCGAGGTCTGGACGGGATCGTGTGCATCGGGGGCGACGGCACGATGAGCGGCGCGAACGGGCTGATCGAGAAGGGGCTTCGGTTTGTGGGCGTGCCCAAGACGATCGACAACGACCTGATGCACACCGAGGTGACGTTCGGGTTCCAAACGGCGGTGAACACGGCCACCGACGCACTAGACCGCATCCATACCACCGCCTCTTCGCATCACCGGGTCATGCTTGTCGAGACGATGGGGCGTAACGCCGGGTGGCTGACGCTGCACGCGGGTCTGGCCAGCGGGGCCGATGTCATCCTCATTCCCGAGATTCCATTCCATCTCGACGTGGTATGTGATTTCTGCGTGGAGCGGTCGAAGCGGGGCAAGGCCTTTTCCATTCTGGCGGTGGGCGAGGGGGCGAAACCCGTCGGCGGCGAGGTGGTGGTCGACCGGGTGGTGCACGACTCGCCCGATCCGATCCGCCTGGGTGGGGTGAGCCAGGTCCTCTCGCAGCAGATCAGCGACAGGACCGGGCTGGAGACACGGGCAACCATCTTGGGACACGTGCAGCGCGGCGGCACGCCTTGTCCCTACGACCGGGTGCTGGCGACGCAGTTCGGGCACGCGGCCATCAAACTTCTGGTGGCCGGTGGGTGGGGCCAGCTCGTGGTGGTGCAGCGTGGGCGGCTGTGCTCGGTACCGATCAGCGAGGTGGCCGACCGTCAGAGAACGATCGAGCCGGACGACCCGTTGATCGAAGCGGCGCGAGCGGTGGGCACGTGCTTCGGCGACAGGCCGGACGGCAACTAGCGCGAGTGGCCCGGCCGACGCGGAGTGGCCACGTTCGTGCCCTCGGGTCGTTCGGGCGCTAACAGCGGACGGACACTTGAGTTGCGCCCTGGCTCGTCGTAGAGTGCATGGCAAGAAACGAAGGGAATAGGCGGGTGATAGGCGGCGAGGACATTCTGGCGGCCATATGGCGCAGCGAGTTCGAGGCCCTGGCGCAGATTGCTCTGGCGGCGGCGCTGGGAGGTGCGGTCGGGCTGGAGCGGGAACACCGCGGTCGACCGGCGGGCATGCGAACGCACGCCTTGGTAGCGATGGGATGCTGCCTGGTGATGGTCGTCAGCACATACTTCGCGCGTTTGTACCCGTACCCACAGTACGGGCAGGAGTCGGTGCTGCGGATCGATCCGGCGCGGATCGCGTATGGCGTGATGGCGGGCATCGGGTTTCTCGGGGCCGGTGCCATCATCCGGGCGGGGTTCAGCGTTCGGGGGTTGACTACGGCGGCGTCCATCTGGTGCATTGCGGCAATAGGCTTGGCGGTGGGGGTCAAGCTATACACGATCAGCGTGGGCGCCACTTTGCTGGTGATGTTTACGCTGTACGTGCTGCACTACGTGGAGGGGCGGGTGCAGAAGCGGTGGTACAAGAAGATGCGGGTCGTCTGCGATGACAAACCCGGGCAGCTTGAACGTTTTGCCGATCTGCTGAGTGAGCGCGACATCGGCGTTCTGGACGTGTCGTTCAAACGTGACGTGGAGGCGAAGCGGCTTACGATCACGTATCAACTCCGCCTGCCCAAACGCGAGATGCTGCCCAGCCTCTACGAATACCTGGACGGTCAGGAAGGCGTATACGGGGTAAACTTAACGTAGGCGTCGCGGGCAGCAGATGGGTCGGCTGTCGGGGGATGCCCGGTTAGAACGGTCAAGTGGCCGGATTGATCCTGCCTGGTTGCCTGGCCGACGTCTTGGGCCTATCAAGTTACATAGGTTGGTTAGAGAGGCTATCGCTGGGCAGAATGAGCTCGACTGACTCGCACAAGCCGAATGTCCACTCGACAGACGAGCCGTCGCCGACCGCAGAGGAAGGCTCGGCGGGGATCGTCCAGACCCAATACGCTACGGTGGCCGAGGCGCCGAACGTGCTGAAGCTGGAATGCGGCCGGATGCTCGGACCGGTTGAGGTGGCCTACGAGACGTACGGGCGGCTCAATGAGAACCGCGACAATGCCGTGCTGATCTGCCACGCCCTCAGCGGCGACGCCCACGTGGCAGGCCGACACGATCCCGGCGACCGCAAGCCCGGCTGGTGGGACATCATGGTCGGCCCGGGCAAGGGGATCGACACCGACAAGTACTTCGTGATCTGCTCGAACATCCTGGGCGGATGCAAGGGCACGACCGGGCCGGGGTCGACGAACCCTGCGACGCAACGTCCGTGGGGGATGAACTTTCCGGTGGTGACCATTGAGGACATGGTCAAGGCGCAGAAGCTGCTGGTGGACAAGCTGGGCGTCGAACGGCTGCTGTCGGTGATCGGCGGGTCGATGGGCGGCATGCAGGTGCTGGAATGGGCGGTGCGCTATCCCGAGATGGTGCGATCGGCCATTCCCATCGCCACGACGGCCAGGCTGAGCGCCCAGGCCATCGCCTTCGATGCGGTCGGGCGCAACGCGATCCTGTCCGACAGCAACTTCCGCAACGGGCAGTACGGGCCCGACGACGGACCCGATCGCGGGTTGGCCATCGCCCGCATGGTGGGGCACATCACGTATCTGTCCGAGAAGGGCATGCACGCCAAGTTCGGGCGCGATCTGCGGCACCGCCAGGAGTATGGCTACGATCTGGAGAGCGAGTTCAGCGTCGAGACCTACCTGGATCACCAGGGGCAGAAATTCGTCGAGCGGTTCGACGCCAACAGCTACGTGTACATTACCAAGGCGATGGACTACTACGATCTGGTCGGCCGATACGGCTCGCTGACCGAAGCATTCAAGGGCGTGAAGGCTCGCATGTTGGTGGTGAGCTTCACGAGCGACTGGCTCTTCACGCCGGAGCAATCGCAAGAGATCGTCGACGCGCTGCTGGCCAACGGTTGCAGCGTGAGCTACTGCAACGTCGAATCGCCCTATGGGCACGACGCCTTTCTGCTCGAGCCGGAGGTGCTCGGGCGACTGGTCGGGGGCTTCCTGCGCAGCGTGCAAGACCCGGGCAGCACACCGTTTCGCCACAAGGAGCAGGCGTATCGGCAGGCGTCGGCCGTGGAAAGCATCTTCGCCGGGCGGCGCGTCGACTACGACCTGATCGAGGAATTGATCGAGCCGGGCAGCCGAGTTCTCGATCTGGGATGCGCGTCGGGCGGACTTCTGGCCAGGTTGATTCGCAGCAATCGGGTCGAAGGCATGGGCGTGGAACTCGACCAGGAGGACATCTGCCGTTGTGTGGCGCGCGGCATCGACGTGGTACAGGCGGATCTCGACCGAGGTCTGGGCAGCTTCGCCGACGACAGCTACGATTACGTGATCCTCTCGCAGACATTGCAGACGATTCACCGTCCGGATCAGGTCATGCGCGAGATGCTGCGCATCGGCCGGAAGGGCATCGTCAGTTTCCCCAACTTCGCCCACTGGCGAGCGAGACTCCAGATTCTGCTGACCGGCCACACACCGGTTACGGGCAATTTGCCGTTTCAGTGGTACGAAAGCCCCAATATCCGACTGGCTTCGATCCGCGATTTCGAACAGCTTTGCCGTCGTCTGGGTTTTGTGATCGTCCAAGAGGTGCCGCTCGTGCACTGGAGCCAGGCCAGGGTACGGGTGCTGCCGAATCTGCGGGCCGAAGAGGCGGTCTTTGTGATCTCCGCCAAGTAACCACCGAGAAGCGGAAGCGCGATTGGGATGGTTGGGTGGGCGGCGCGCTCCCCTTCGGGTCGCCGCTAAACGGGGGTGGACGCGCTCCCCTTCGGGTCGCGGCTAAACGCGCGGACGGCGCGCTCCCCTTCGGGTCGCCGCTAAACGGGGGTGGACGCGCTCCCCTTCGGGTCGCCGCTAAACGCGCGGATGGCGTGCTCCACTTCAGGTTGCCGCCAGACGATACGAGAGCGCTATGGTGATGGTTGTGTGACCGGCACCCCGAGCAGCTTGCCCCACAGGTTCAGCGTACGCGGCATATCGACGCTCGGCCTCCCGCGGCCCATCCCGAAGATGGCCCATCGCTCCAGTCGCTTTCCGTCCAGGATCAGCAGGGGTGTGCCCGGCAGGGCAACCTGGTCGGAGCCTGGTACGGGAAAGGCCGGCACGTCGGCAATGCTTTGGGCGATTCGCCGGGCGACCCGATCGCTGCTCATCTCGGCCTGCAACGGCTCGGGAGGCAAGCCGGCCAGGCGAGCCAGCTGTGCGAAGTCTCGGACGCCGACCAGGGTTTGATTGCGCATCATGACATCGTGGAGCTTCCAGAAGCCGTCGTTGCCGGCCAGCGCTCTGGCGGCCTCGGCGGCGCGGGCCGCCTGACAGCCGGCGGGGTAGATGCTCTGGACCGGATGGATGCGTTCGTTACACGAGCGGTCGAGCGGCAGATGTTTGAACACCACCTGGATCTGGCCGGGGAATTGCTCGAGCACCGCATCCAGAACGCCGGCCAGTACCGCACACTGGGGGCACTGAAAATCGCTGAAGACGACAGCCTGATGCCGGGCGGCGGCATCGCCCCGTATCGGGTCCTCAGGGCGGACGGGAAAGGACAATGGCGTTTCGTTCTGCCAACGCCACTGGATGTAGCCGCTGTCCGAGGCCACCCTCAGGAACTCATCGCGGAACGTCATGCCGTGGGCCGCCACGATAGTCAAGCGCGTAGCGCCGACAAACAGGAGGAACAGACAGAGGCCGGCCAGGAGCACGGCCATCGCCAGCCTCGACTGTGCTGTCAGGCGTGCGGTCGGCTGCACGGAGGTCGGGCCCGGCCAGCTCAGCCACGCCGCAAGCAGAAGAACGAAGTTGCACACGTGGCAGAACAGACACAACGGACACCACGTGGGAAGCCGGGTGAACATAATCCATATGAATTGGATCGAAATGAAGCAGCCCAAGATGTTGGCGAGCAACACCCAACTCTGCCACCAACGATGCCGGTACTCGGTCAGCCCGACCAGGAGGTACCACACCGCCAGCAAAGCGAAGTAGCCGGACGAGAAGGCGGCGACGGGCAGGCCGGCGAACATGGACCACGGGCTGGCAAGCACCTGCTGACAGCCGGACTCCGGACCGGCTCCGCAGAGCAGGTCGACCCATCCGGTCGCGGTGTGCGGGCCACGCAAGTGAATCACCGTCAACTCCATCGAGCCGACCAAGCCCGCCAGAGCGGCGCCCACACAGATCCAACGGTACAACGAACGCGACTGCATACCGGTCACCGATCACTCCTTCTCGGCCGATTCGATTCGTCGACGGATATCGCGGCTGGCCCGGGTGAAGCGCAGGCAGGCTACAAGGGCGATCAGGATCGCCAGGACCGGGTAGCCAAGATACCGGGTGTAATGCTCGAGGTTCGCGATCATGCCTGACGGCGATGCGGCCGCCAGTTTCTGAAGATCGCCAAAGCTGTAGAAAACCCCGGGCACCTGCACGGTTGCTCCCAACAGGAGGTGTTGCCACGGAAACAGCAGCGCCAGCAGCAGGACCGACCAGAAAAACGCCGAGGTCACCCCCCTCGCACCGCCCAACCGACCGGCCAGGCAGATGTTCAGCCCGACCAGGTAGCTGATGACCAGCAGGCAGGCTGCAACGAGTCCGAGGAACCTCGACAGGGGTACGAGCACCGCAATGGCCTGTCGCCAGGCGACCGCGCTTTCAGCATCCACCGCGTCAGAACTACCGGCCGCCTGCGTGGTTGCCATCGCGGCGACGGGCTCGCCGCCCTCGGCGGACAGCACACCCTCGAACCGAACCGCGCAATAGAGCACGATCTGCGTCAGCAGCGCCAGCAGAACCAGCAGAAAGAACACGGCATGGGCGGCGCGGACCGACCCGAGGGCATCGAGATGGTCCAGCAGCCCGGCGACTTGTGATTCGTTCGACCGTTCCATTGCGTGCCTCCTGGAAAGATATGAGTTCCGACAGGTCAGGTGTCGCGTTCTGCGACCGTCTTGAACGCATGCTCGGCCGCGACGAGCGCCCGCTCGATATGCTCGTCGTCGTGCGCGGTGCTGACGAACGCGCTTTCAAACTGTGAGGGCGGCAGGTAGATCCCGCGGCCCAACATGCCGTGGAAATAGGCTGCATAGCGCTCGGTGCTGCACTGCAAAGCCGAGGTATAGTCGGTAACCGCATGGCCGGAGAAAAACACGGTCCACATCGAGCCCACCCGATGGATTTGCGCATCCACTCCTGCCGCCCGCGAGGCCTCACCAAGTCCCGCGATCAGGCGCTTGGTGAGACTATCGAGGCGCTCGTACACCCCATCTTCGGCGAGTACCTCCAAGGTGGCGATTCCCGCCGCCATGGCCAACGGATTGCCACTGAGCGTGCCGGCCTGGTAGACCGGACCCGACGGTGACACCTGCTGCATGATCTCGCGTCGACCTCCATAGGCCCCGACGGGCAGGCCTCCTCCGATGATCTTGCCCAGACAGGTCAGGTCGGGGCGCACCCCGTAGAGCCGCTGCGCCCCGCCGTAGTCCACGCGAAAGCCGGTGATCACCTCGTCGAAGATCAGCAGCGCACCGTGCCGGTCACAGAGCCGCCGCAAGCCTTCCAGATAGCCGTCTGCGGGTGGGATACAACCCATGTTGCCGGCTATCGCTTCGACGATGAGACAGGCGATGCGCGCCCCATGCTGATCGAACACGTTCTCGGCGGCCTGCAATTGGTTGAACGGCACGAGCAGCGTCGAGTGGGTCATCGACGCAGGTATGCCCGGTGACGAAGGAACGCCGAAGGTGGTCGCACCCGAGCCGGCGGCTGTCAGCAGGCAATCCACGTGTCCGTGGTAGCATCCCTCGCACTTGACGATCAGATCGCGCCCGGTAAACGCCCGCGCCAGGCGGACCGCACTGGCCGTCGCCTCGGTGCCGGAGTTGACGAACCGGACCAACTCGATCGACGGCAGGGCCGTCACGATCAACTCCGCCAGATGCGTCTCGAGCTCGCAGGGCGCGCCGAACGACGAGCCGCGAGACAGCGCCTTGCTGATTGCCGCGGCTACACGATCGTCGGCATGCCCGAGAATCAAAGGCCCCCAGGATGCCAGGTAGTCGACGTACTCATTCCCGTCCACGTCGGTGAGAATGGCGCCCTTGCCCTTGTTGATGAAGACAGGTGTGCCCCCGACGGCCCCGAAGGCACGCACCGGTGAATCGACCCCGCCGGGCAGGACGCGCCTCGCCCGTTCGAAGGCAGCACGCGACTTAGCCGTGCGGGCGTCCTCGTCTGACTGGGATGGGGGATGGCTCATTGGCGGCCATGATAGGAGTGTGTTCTCAGGCCTGTCAAAGCAAATCCGTCCCGCCTTTGCCGGGGGCGTTCAGGATCCCGTCAATTCCTGCCACAGCGCGCGGTAGTAATGCAGCAGGCGTTCAGGCTCGGGTGACGCGGGAATCTCCGCCAACGTGAAGCCCCGATAATCCATTCTCGCAAGCAGGGCAAACAGCTCGCGCCAGGGATAGTCCGACCGCCAGAGTTCCGTGATGTGCACCGAGCGGATCCACGGTTGCAGGCGTTTGAAGTTCTCCGCGATCGATCCGTTCTCCACGTCGGTGGGGTTGGAGTTCCAGCAGACGCCCACGCTGGGGTGATTGCAGTGGCGCATGATCGTCGCGATATGCCGCGGCAGGCTTGTGCCCGCCCCGTGCACCTCGAGCCAGATTTCGACGCCCGCGTTGTCGGCGGCCGGCCCGCACTCGCGCAGCGCCAGGCCGATCTGTTTGAGCGTCTCGGCGACTGGGACGCCCTCCTGTTCATGGAGATGATTGGGACGGACTTTCACGCCGCGGGCGCCGAGAGCGGCAGCCAGGTCGATGAACTCGAGTGTCTGTTCGATGTTCTGACGAACGATCTCCGGGTCCGGATGATCATACTCGCACGTCGAGCCCAACCCCCACAGAACCAGCCCCGATTCGCTGATCTGTTCTTTGACGGCGGCGCGTTCAGCGCGCTTGAGCGACGGCTCGACACCATGGGTATGGGTCGTCCGAAGCTCGAGACCCTCCACCCGAGTCTGCTGGCACAGTTCGAGCAACGAGGTCAGATCGAGGTTGGCGGCTATCTGATACGTAACAATGCCCAGTCTCATCTCGGTACACTCCTGACCAATTCAGTCGGTCGAGGTCGGGGCAAGTCCCAGCGAATCGGCCACCGTTTGCAGCGCGGCAACACAGTGCTGAATGTGTTCGTTCAGATCGGTCCCCAGTACCTCGGCGCCTGCCTGCACGTCGTCGCGCGACACGGCGGCGGCAAACGACGGCTGCTTGAGCTTCTTGCGGACGCTCTTGGGTGCCAAGCCTTCGAGCCGCTGAGGACGCACCAACGCACAGGCCACCAAAAACCCGCATAGCTCGTCGACGGCAGACAACGTCTTGCGCAGCGGACTGTCGAGCGGATATTGATCCCGATTCCAGTGGCCGTGCGAAAGGACCGCGCCGATGATCTGCGGGTCGGCGCCCCGCTGACGCAGAATTTCTGCGCCTTTGCGGGTGTGGTCGGGTGGCTCGGGCCACTGCTGGTAGTCGAAATCGTGAAGCAGGCCGACGACGCCCCAGAGCTCTTCGTCCTCGCCGAAGTGCCGGGCGTAGTGGCGCATGGCCGCCTCGACGGCCAGCGCATGCTTGAGCAGGGAATCGTTATCGGTGAACTCAGTGAGGATTTGCCAGGCCTGTTGGCGGTCCACGTTTCGTGACTCCATCGAGGTTATGGGTCTTCCGCGTGGGCAGTATACCCGCACGGGCGCCGCGAAGGAATCCACACCTTGCCCGGACCGGCTTGCCGATCGCCGGGTCGCGTCGTCCTCATAACCGCGCCAGACAAGCCAACCACCCAAAGGCATCGGGTTTGTGGGCCTTACCGGACTCGCTGGTCCGCCGAGACCGCCAGTCCTGCCCTGCTGCCAATTAAGCGGATGCCGTCGCCTTACGATAAAGACCACGTAGAGGTCACTGCGGATCAGCTACGCTCGATTCGTGCCTTGCCGGGGCGTTCGCCGGCGCGGCGGAACCGCATGCCTCATCGATGTTCTCGACTCGGGTTCGGGGCGCTGCCGCTGCCGGCAGGCCCTGGCATGGGCCTCTGACACGCTGCAATGCCGACCGCGGCACGATGGCGGCTGTGGGTCGGCCGGATCGACCACCCGATCGGCGTTGAGCGCGGGGGCGCGCCAAAGGCATTCATTTATGCGGAGCATCACAGCCAAGTTTCTGATCCCTGCCGGGGCATTCATGCTGGCGTTCTCGGCGTTCATGTTGTACCGCAACTACTGCGTAAACCAGCAGCACATGCACAAACTTCTGCATCAGCAGGCCGCACTCAGCCTGGCGTTCGACTTGGCCATTCGCGAATACGTCGCCGAGCATGTCCGGCCGGTGAGCGAGCGGCAGCTTGGGCCCGATGATTTCATTCCCGAGATCATGTCGACTTCCTTCGTGGCGCGCAGCATCTTCGAGAAAGTACGGAGGGACTTCCCGGGATACGTCATCAAATTCTCGTCGGAGCATCCACGCAATCCGTCCAATCAGGCCGGCGAGGAAGAGCTGCAAGTCATCGAGCACTTCAACGAGAACCGTGACGCGCAAGTGTGGACCGGTCCCATTCGTCTGGACGGCAAGCCCTATCTAGCGCATTTCGCCGCCCGGCGGACCAAGGAAAGCTGCCTGCAATGTCACGGACGCCCGGAGGATGCGCCGGCTTCTCTCGTGGCGCGATACGGACCGGAGGCAGGTTTCCATCGGCCGCTCGGCGAGCTGGCCGCGCTGGACATGGTGGCCATTCCCACCGGTGGCGCAGAGGCCGCCCTTCGATCGGAAACGTTCCGGCAGTCGACCGTAATGGCTGCGGGGCTGGCCGTTCTACTCGCGGGCATTGTGCTGATGTTTCGTCGGGTGGTCACGTTACGGCTGGCCGGTATGGCCACCCATTTCGAGCGCGTTGCCGAACAGACCAACATTTCGGAAATCACGCCGTTGCAGGGGCGGAGTCGTGATGAGATTGGCGAGCTGCGCACCGCCTTCAACGCTCTGGCTCGCAGACTTCGCGCTGCGTATGCGATGCTGGAGCAGCGCGTAGCCGAGCGGACCGCGGAGTTGACCGAGGCCAATCGCGCCCTGGCCGATCAGCTTCGACGCCGCCGGCAGGAGGAGCACGAACGGCACGCCCATCTGCAGCGTGTGCAACGGCAGCAAGATGCGAGCGTACAACTCGCGCAGAATGAGGCCATCGCAACCGGCGACCAGGAAGCCGCGATGCAGGCAATTGCCGAGCACGCGGGCGAGGCACTCGCCGTCGACAGGGTCGGCATCTGGCTGCTCGACGAGCAAGGCGTGACCCTGCGTTGTGCCGACATGTTTGACACGAAGTCTCGGAAGCACTCCTCGGGCGCGACGTTGTCGGCCGGAACCTACCCGCGCTACTTCGACGCTATCAGATCGGCCAGAGTCATCGCCGTACGTGACGCCTGGTCCGACCCGCGGACCGAGGAATCTCGCGACACCTATCTGACTCCGGAAAGAATCACGTCGACGCTGGATGCGGCCATAAGGGTGTCAGGCAGGCTTGTCGGCGTGATCGGTCACGAACACAAGGGCGAGCCGCGCGCCTGGACGGCCGATGAGATCGCTTTTGCCGGGGTCGTGGCCGACCACGCGGCCCAGGTGTTGCTGAACGCGGAACGTAAGCAGTCGCTCGACGAGCTCGAGAGACGCAACAACGCCATGGTGGGGCGCGAACAGCGTATCATGGAACTCAAAGGACAGGTGAACGCTCTCCTGTCGGAACTCGGGCGGTCTGAGGCGTTTGAAGATTTCGACGCACGTGACGAGGGGCAAGACGACGAGTCATGCAAACCGCACGACCAGCCCCCGGAGGAGCTTGTGCGTAGCTCTCTGGAGGAGATGAGGAAACTTCAAAGCCTGGTAGAAGGCTTCTGTGACTCGCTGGGTACCGCCGCGGCAATCATGGACCTCGAGGGCAACGCGGTGGTCAGCGCCCGAACGCAGAAGATCTGCGGGCAGTTTCACAGAAAGAATCCCCAGACGTACCGTCGGTGCATGGCCAGCGACACAGTGATCGCCGACCGACTCGGCCAGGGCCAACGCCTTGCCGTACACACGTGCGAGAACGGCCTGACCGACGCGGCCTCGCCGATTATCATCAGCGGCACACACGTCGCGAATTTCTTCGTGGGGCAGTTCCTGCTCGACCCGCCGGACATCGACTTCTTCCGCACGCAGGCTGCCCAATACGGCTTCTGCGAGCAGGAGTATCTGGCGGCCCTGAGCAAGGTGCCGATCATCCCGCGCGAACGGCTGGAATCGACGCTGCGGTTCCTCAGCGAGCTTGCGACGCTTATGGGTTCGATGGGCGTCGGTCAGGTGAGCTTGACGCATGCCAACAACAGGCTGCGCGACAGCCACCGGGCGCTGCTGAGTATGATGGAAGATGCCATTCAGGCGAGAAAGAACGCGGAAGCGTCCGCACGACAGGCCGAAGCCGCCTCACGGGCGAAGAACGAGTTCGTGGCCAACATGAGCCACGAGATTCGCACCCCTCTCAATGCGGTGCTGGGCATGTCGCAGCTACTGATGGATACCGAGCTGAGCGAAGAGCAGCGTGAGTACATCCAGATGCTCAAGGGCTCGGCCGATTCGCTTCTGGCCCTGATCGACGACATTCTGGACTTCTCGAGGATCGAGGCCGATCGGCTTCGGATGGACCAGACCGATTTCGATGTGCGTGAGGTTATCGAAGGCGTAACCGACGCGCTGGCCCCCCGCGCACACGAAAAACGTATCGAGCTGGCCTACCGG
>Ga0272441_10010503_pt1 | contig 13994 bp, 14 predicted proteins | sample SSMProp6N_FD_193582 | JGI IMG/M metagenome (GOLD analysis project Ga0272441, IMG submission 193582) | Marine sediment archaeal communities from Little Sippewissett salt marsh, Falmouth, MA, United States - SSM-Prop-6N | ecosystem: Environmental > Aquatic > Marine > Wetlands > Sediment ... | reverse complement strand
TTGTCGCAAAAGAAAAGCCTCTCTTTTGATATCGTGGCCGCCGGATTTTTCCTGCACGGCATATCGCCGGAATTTCGCGCGGATATCCTGGCCAACATGGCGCGCCTGGCCGCCGGGTACGTGGTGATTTTCGATTACGCCGAGGGCGGCGGCTGGTTCGTGCGCCTGATCGAATGGTTCGAAGGGCCCCACTACCGGACTTTCGCGGCGGTTCCCCGGCAAAAGGAATTTCGCGAGGCGGGCCTGGAAGTGGAAAGATCCCTTGACTGCGCCGGCTTCTGCCGGGCATGGCTCTGCCGGCCCAACCCCGGGACCGGGTCGGACGTATTCATACGTTAACCCGTGAATAGATACGGATGCCCTGGGAGTGAAAGATGAAACAAAAATTGGAAGCGGGTCGTGATGGGAGTCGGGTCGGACCGGTGAAAATCCTGGTGTTGACGGGATTTATGTTCGCTGTTCCCGCGGGGGTATTGTTCTTGGCGGCGGGGACGTGGAAATGGCCCATGGCTTGGGCCTACCTGGGGGTGACGGCGGTTTTCGGACTGGCAACGCGCCTGCTGGCTTTGAAAAAGAATCCCGACCTGTTGCAGGAACGCGCCTCGGGCCTGGGCAAGAAGGATGTCGCGTCCTGGGACCGGAAGCTCATGCCCCTGACGGCGATGGCGGGCCCCCTGGTTTTGCTGGGCCTCGCCGGTATGGATAAGCGCCTGGGATGGTCCGACCGGGTCCCGGACATTCTTGTCGCCGCAGCACTCGTTGTGCTGGTGCTGGGCTGCCTGATCGGGCTGGGGGCCACCGTGGTGAACCGATACTTTTCCGCGGTGGTGCGGATTCAGACGGACCGGGGGCAGACCGTGGTGGATGCCGGACCCTACAGCCGGGTGCGCCACCCGGGCTACGCCGGGGCCGTGGCGGCTTACCTGGCCACCCCGGTTCTGCTGGGAACCTTGTGGGCTCTGGTGCCGGCGCTGGTGATCATCGGTCTGATCGTGCTGCGCACCGCCCTGGAAGACCGCAAACTGCATCGGGAACTGGACAACTACGCGGAATACGCGCAACGGGTTCGGTACCGGTTGTTCCCGGGGTTATGGTAACCGGCGGGCTGTCCGCCATGCTCAAGGATTCCGGTGCTCTCAACGGATGTCCACCCGGGTGAGGTCCGGGTTACCCGTACACCAGCCGGCAAAGAGGCGAATATCCGGAATGGAATCCAATACTGCCAAGGTGCCCGGCCGGACTCCGGCGTTGAAGAGGGCCAGCAGGTTGGCGAAATCGTCGAACCAGCGATTCTCCCGCGTGAAGGCATGCATCAACAGGACCGCCTGGCGGGCGCCGAAGCGCTTGGCCAGGAAAATGGTCGACACAAAACGGCGCACCAGATGGTAGCGGATCCCTCCGGGGATTTCTCCGATGCCGAGGGTTTCCTTCAGGAAACGCAGCTCCGTTGACCTTCCCGGATCTCCGTTCCCCTGGTATTCCGATATCCCCGGCCCGAAATCATCGTAGGCCACGGCTTCCACGGCCATGGGGCACAGGCCGTACGTCCCCTGGCACAGTGTGAGTAGATGGAGCTGATCCTTCATCCTGCCGTCGGGCCATGGTACCGCAAAGCCGGGAATTATCAGCAGCGGATGCAGTCCGGCCAGGTCTATAAATGACGCGCCGCGGATGATCCGGGAAATTTCCGCGGGGAATTCTCCCTCGGCGGCTTCCCAGCTCAGGGCCAGGCACACGGCGGCAGTGCCGGGTTTCCATTGCCGTTCGGGATCGGCCTGGGCCTGCCGCCAATTCTTGGGGCCCCTCGAAGGAATCGCGATAATGGCCATAATCCCCTCCTTGAGGACCGGCCCCCCAGGTCCCGCGCGGCTCCGGTCGGCACGGCGATGAACGCCGGAGCCCCCCTTTCCTTTCATGGCGATTGAAACCGCGGGCTCGACGACTGCCGCGACCTCTTCACCAATGAAAGATCTTAACCTTGCATATATTATAAACCTGAGCCCGGGGGTTTTCAATCCGCGCGTATGCAAGGGAGTCGGCAGGCGGGTATAGAAATCTGAAATATCCCCGGGCCGGAGAATTCCCGGAAAGGTTGGTCTATTCGCTCAACAATCCCTGGATGATCAGCTCCGAGGCTTCATCTTCGTCCAGGCCCCGGGCCATGAGAGTCTCGAGCTGTTTCTTGTCCACGCTGCCCACGGCGGCCTCATGGGTGACATGCGCCGAGGGGTTGCGCACGTCCACGATGGGGGTGGCCTTGGCGCGGCCGTTATCCAGGACCACTTCCTTGCAGTCCACGTGCCCCCGGGCGCGGTCACCCGTGGCGGTTACCTGGTTGAAAACCTCGGCCACGGCGTTGTCCCTGACCGCCACCTTGGAGGTGAGTACACTGCGGGAGTCGGCTCCTTCCAGGAAGGATATCTCCGCCAGCCGGAGGTGATCGTCACCCTTGCCGTTGACCCGGGCGGTCATGTCCACCAGGGAGCCCGATGCTCCATGGGTGGTGTAGCGGATGTCCATCTTGCCCACCCGGCCGCGGATCAGTTCGAACTCGGTTTTGAACCGGGCATTCTCGCCGACGTGGACCTCCGCTTTGGGAACCACGGTGATGCCGCCGGATTCAGAGTGCACGTGGCGTTCGAAGTAGGAGTAATCGGAACCCTCATCCAGGATGATGCGGGCGTCCATGAGGTGCTGGACATCCTCGGCGTAGGGGAAGGTGCAATGGGCGTTGAGGCGGATGCGGGAACGGGCGCCGATGCGGACGTCCATGTTGATGCGCTGGATTCCGGTTTTGGGGATCACCCCGAAGCACAGGTGGACCGGCTTTTTAATGACCGTGTCCGGGGCCAGGATCATTTTTACGTCCACTCCGTCTCTAAGTTCCTTTACTTCAACTTCCAGGCCGGGTACCGTATTTTCCGCCAGCACTTTGTTTTCATTGATGATGAGGCGGGCGGTTTCGGGATCGTTCATGGCGTGGGGATCGAGGTCGGACTGGCGGGCGATTTCATTCAGGGCTTTTTGCGGGCTCATACGGCTTTCTCTCTCATTTCGGGGTCGCGGACATCACAGGGCATGCATTCGCCGGCGAAGTAGCGGCTGATCTTGCTGACTTCGCCTTTATCGATCAGGCGGCCGTGGCAGAGGAGGAAACCATGCTCCGCCTGCTGCAGGACGGCCAGGCTGTGGGTGATGAAGACGACGGTGGTGCCCTCCTTGCGCAGGAGGCTGACCACATTGAAAATGCGCTCTATGGACTCGATGTCGATGCCCGAATCAGGCTCGTCCATGAGGGCCAGCCTGGGTTTCATGGCCAGGATGGAAGCCAGTTCCACTTTCTTGCGTTCACCGCCGCTGAGGGTACGGTCAACCGCCCGGTCCAGGTAGCGGTCCGGCTTCAGACCCACGGTTGTCAGCGCGGAGTTTATGGCCTCTTTGCTCTTGTCCCGGGCGGAGGCGCGGATGAAATCCTTTACCTTGAGGCCCTCGAAGCGGGCGGGCTCCTGCCAGGACAGGGTGATCCCCAGCCGGGCGCGTTCGTCGACGGCCAGGCCTTTCAGGGATTTACCTCGGAAACGGATATCCCCGCTGAAATCCTGGTAATTGGCAAGGCCCATGATGGTGTTGGCCAGGGTGGACTTGCCCGCTCCGTTGATGCCGACGATGGCGTGGACGTGATCTTCCCACAGTTCCATGGTCAGGCCGTCCAGGATGGTCTTGCCATCCAGCTCCAAGGTGAGGTTGTCTATTTCCAGAAGGTTTTTCATATTGACCTCTTTTGTTTATTCCTAACTATAGAGTTCAAACTTAACAATAAATTATACTCTTTCGTATATTGAAATGCAACCGTTGGGGGTTAATATTCAGGGCTCTCTTACAGATCGTGTGGGCATGTTCTGGTTAAAGTGAAAGGAATACATTGAATCTGGCCGCGGGAGGGTAGGGGCGCGGCGCGCCGTGCCCCGACTTTCTTTTTTTTACGGATTAGATTTTGAATAACTTTTTCTGTTCCGGCTCGTGTGGTTTAGGAGCGGGATCGGGGTGGATCCAGCGGGCCAGGTTCCGGTCCAGGTTGTTCAGGAAGGGGCTGGGAGACTGCTCACGGACCCGGCCGTCCAGGGCGCGGCGGCGGGCGTGGGAAAGGAACAGGCGCCGCGAAGCCCGGGTCATTCCAACATAGAGCAGCCGGCGTTCCTCCTCGGGATCCGCCTCCCGGCCGGGGTAAAGGGAGAAGGGCAGGATGCCCCTTTCCAGGGCGGGCAGGAACACAACGGGAAATTCCAGGCCTTTGGCGGCGTGCATGGTCATCAGGGCCACGGCGTGTTCGCCGGGTCGGAACGTATCTTCCCCCACTCCCCGGGCCAGATACAGCAGGAAGTCCCGGCAATTGCCGGAGAAATTTCCGGCCAGATCCAGAAGGCGCAGGCGGATCTCCTCGTGTCCCTCCGGGATCCACATTTTCCACAGGCGTTCCAGGGCCTCTGCGGGGGGCAGCGCCGCGGCCGCGGCTATTCGCGTTTCCGGAATATTTTTAAAGCGGGGTTCCGCATTGAGGCGTCCCCGGGGCAGGGGGGCTGTTGGATCAACGCCCAGATTAAGGAGATCCAACACTCCCAGAGTCGGTTGCTCCCGGAAAAAAGGGGTGGTGTCAACCTCCTGGAAAGGGATCGCGTGGTCCCCGAAAGCCTTGCGCAGCGGCGCCATCAGATGCCGGGTGCGGCAGAGAACCGCGAAGTCTCCGGGACCGGAAATGCCTTCTGCGCCAGTGCCATCGGAGATGGCGCTGTCCATGGAAAAGAAACGCAACCCGCCGCTCATTTCCTCGATGGTGCGGGCGATGAACTCCGCCTCGCCGCGCTCGGAACCGTGTTCGGAGATGTCCAGTTTTACCCCCCTGGCCGGACCGGCCTGAAGGGCCGCGGCTTCGCGATCGCCACGCACCACCTGGGCGGAGGCCTGCAGGATGTTTTCCGTGCAGCGGTAGCTGATGGCCAGATCAAAAACCGCGGCTTCCGGATAGTCCTCCCGGAAGGATTGTATAAAGCGAACGTCGGCGCCCCGAAACGAGTAGATGGCCTGGTCGGGGTCGCCGATTACCATGAGATTGGCGGCGGAGTCCGGAACCAGAGCGCGAATCAGGGCGTATTGCAGAGGGTTGACGTCCTGGTACTCGTCCACCATGATCCATTGAAAACGCCGCCGGCATTCCGCCAGGAAGTGCGGCCGTTCCCGCCAGGAACGCAAAAGGCGGTGGGGAAGCTCGCCCACGTCCAGGGCGTTCAGGCGCTTGAGCAGGGTGGAATAGTCTTGCGCCGGGCCGTCCAGGGTTTCCGGATTCGCTTCGGGATCAAGACAGGCGGAGCCGATGCGTTCCGCCTGCATGGACGCTGCTTCCTTGTCCAGGCCCAGTTCATGACGGAGCAGCCACAGCCGGTCCTGGGGATTCAAAATAAAGTAGTCCGGCGAACGGCCCGCGGCTTCCGGGAATTCACGCAGCAACCGGTCTGCCAGTCCGTGGAACGTCGCGGCAACCACCGGACCGGGATCCCGGTTTTCGCATCCCAGGTCCCTGATGCGGGCCGCCATGGACCGGGCCGCCCGGCGGGCGAATGTCAGGGCCAGAATCGACTCCGGCGGAGAGATCCTCTCCCGAACCAGCCGGGCGATCCGTTCCGCCAGCACCCGGGTTTTGCCGCTTCCCGGGCCGGCCAGCACCAGAGCGGGTCCATGGTCGTGATGCACCGCCGCTTTCTGGCCGGGATTGAGCCCGGTGGAGTCCGTATCCCCGGAGACTTCCGTTTCGGGTCCGGGGACCGCTTCGGCCTGATGCCGGTATTCCGCCATGGAAAAGGATAACAGGGGTCGCGGGGACATTGGTGGCCCGGGCGGCTTGCCAACCGGGAAAAGGGAGGGCTCCGCGGCGTGTTTTTCACCCGGTTCGAATATGCGCACCCGGCCGTATTGACCGTCAAAACCCTCCTGTACGTGCACCCGGCGCCGGCGCATGCGGGTGATCCCCTCGGCCAATTCGGGAAAGCCCGCGGCCCGGATGATTTCCGTATCCTTCCACAATAGGACATGCATCTCGGGCCCCACCCGGCTCAACACCTTCTCCAGATGAGTGGTGACGGTTTTGGACGCCGGTCCGGTTCCGCAGAGTTCCGCCAGGATCTCACGCAGGGGAATAATACAGTGGAAGGGCCGGCGTTCCGGACGTTGCAGGGGATCGTCCCGATCCGCCAGTTGCGCCACCCGGTTGAGAACCCCCTCGGTAACAGGCCGGCCGCATTTTGCGCAGATCCCGTCATGAGCCAGGGTTTCCAGCGGGTTCCAGCAAACTCCGCATTTGCGGTGGCCGTCAAAGTGGTACTTGCCCTCCTGGGGAAAGAGGTCGATGGTGCCGCCGAATGATGCGGGATCTCCGCTCCGGATGGATTCCACCACTGCCGTGAACGCGCATGGAGCGTCCAGGAGGATGGCGTTGCGCCCCAAACGGTCCGGCGAATGCGCGTCGGAATTGGAGACCAGGGTATAGCCGTCCAGGTGGCGGCATACCCAGTGCATGGGCGGGTCCGTGGAGAGGCCGGTCTCCACGGCGTGGATGTGGTGGGCCAGGTCCCGGTAGCATTCAGCCACCGTATCGAATCCCGAGCGGGATCCCAGGGCGGAAAACCACGGGGTCCAGATGTGGGCGGGGATGAAGAGGCCCCGGGGGTCCGCTTCCAGCACGATTTCCAGCAGGTCCCGGGAATCCATGCCCAGGATGGGGCGGCCGTCGGAGGTGATATTGCCGCCTCGGGCGGTCAGGCGGTGCTGCAGTTTCCGGGCGGCATCGATACCGGAGAGAAGGATGAGGTGATGGACCTTGCGTACCCGTTCTCCGTACTTGTAAATGGTACTGACCTCGGCGGTGATCATGAACCGGGGGTGATCTTCCGGATTCGCTCCGGCGGGCAGGGGGCGGTCCAGGCGGAATTCATCTTTCAGGCGGTAGAGGTTGCCGTCGGTGGGTTGGAGCTTTTCCTCCAATTCTGTTAGCCAGCCCGGGTGGGTGGCGTCGCCGGTACCCACCAGGCGGATGCCCTTGCGGCGGGCCTGGTAATCCAGGTGTTCCGGAACCAGTTCCTTGCTGGTGGCGATGGAAAAGTGCGAGTGAATGTGCAGGTCCGCGATCCAGGGCATGATGATCAGATCATAATTCCTGTGGTCCCGTCAGTCAATCAGTAGGAGGGAAACAGGAAGTTGAGGCGGAAATGGAAGAAGGACTAATCAGGATAGAGGAATTGATAGGTCTGGGTTTTGCCGTCCGTGAATTCCCAGTGGATCCGCGTCAGGTTGCCCCGGGAATCGTGATTGAAGGTGACCGTGGCGTCGGGCGTGGCGTCGCTGCCCTTGAACACGGCTTTGCGGGGCCTGCCGTCCGGTCCGGGCGTAATCGCCAGGCTTCCGGTGATCCAGCCGTCGAAGTTTTCCCATTCGCCGCCGGTGAGGCGTCCCTTGTGGTCCCAGGTGTAGCTCTCCCGACCGGTGACTCCGTCGGAGCGCCTGAAAATTCTTTCCACCAGGAGGCGGTTTTTGTATTTGTATGTAAAGGTGCCGGTCTTGCCGTTGGAGTAGCTTCTGATCGAGCGGGTCAACAGGCCGTTGGGGGAATAGGTATAGGTTGTCTCCGTGGTCAGGCCGTCGGCGCGGATGAAACGTTTCCCCACCAGCAGGCCGCGGGCGTTATAGGTGTAGAAGGAAGGTCCCGCCGCTTTTCCGCACCATGAGTATTCTTCCTTCAGGATGGAAGCGGAGTGTTCCGAAATAAATGGACTGGACCAGGTGGCCGTCTGTTCGGCTTTCCGGTGAAATTCAAATGTAAACGTCTGGGTCCATTTACCGGCCGCCCATGTTTCCGAATTGAGCCGGCCCTCCGCATCGTGCTCGAATTGGATTTCGCCCAGTTTTTTGCCCTGACGTCTCAGTTCTCCGCCGGAAAGGCGGCCGGATGTATCGTAGGAATATACAATCCCGCCCCGGAACCAGCCGCTCAGGCCGTGGCAATCCACATGCAGGATTCGTCCGTCGGCGGCCCGGGTGTAATTCGCGTGTCCCTTCCGTCCGTCGGATCGCTTATAGGTTTCCCGGACCAGGAATCCTTCCGGGGACCAGGAGAATTCCTCCAGGCTGCTACGGCCCTCGGAGAATATCCGCCACTTCTCGGTCACTCTCCCCTTGCCGTCGTGTACGTAGATATTCCGGGAACTCCGGGCGCCGTCCAACTGTTTCCACGTGGATGATACGACCCGGCCGGCGGCGTCGTAGAAAAATTCAGATTCGCCCTTCTCTCCGCTGCTGTTGGTGTAATGCAGTTTTCCCAGCCGGGGGCCGCCGGTGGATCCGGCCGTCACTTCCGGGGTCATGGCGGATTGCCGGGAACTGTCCGCGGCCAAACCGGGAAGGGATAGCAAACAATACAACAGCAGGGCGGTCAACGGGAATCTCATCATTATTCCTCCTGAAATGGTTCACAGGGGATACGTGCGGACCCGGGCCCGGGTTGGCCGCGAATGAATGGGAAAAACCTTTGCTTTCTGGCATACTCTCCACATGACCTGGTTGATTCTGATTCTGGTATTCGTGGCGGTCAATCTGTTTCTCATCCTGAGGAATCCCATGGCCCGGTTCTGGCGATTCGCCGGCGGGCGGCCCGAGGCGGTGCTGGAGCGGATGCGCGCCAGTGAAGCCTGGGTCGTATTCGAGGATGGGCTCCCCGAAGGCTTCCGCTCATCCTGGCCCAAAGAGCAGTGGGTGGGGCCTTTCCGCGTTGACTTAAAGGAACCGCGCCGGCAGGTGCTGATCCTGGGACGAAACCCCGGATACAAGGAATCCGCGGCGTTTATTATGTCCGAGTTGGAAGGTGGTTCCGCGGGGGATTGAATCGAGGGTCAGTTCAAACGAACGGCGGTAACGCCCACGTGGGCGTTGCCGGCGTCCATCTGCCGGGGGTCGGAGAATCCCGCGCCTTGCAGGAGAGAGAAGATCTTGGTTACCGGGAGGCGGTGCTGGGGAGGAGGGCCGCCTGAATTGGAGCCGATCCTCCACTCCACGATGGCGGCGGTTCCGCCGGGGGCGATGACGCGGAAAAGTTCAGCCAGTGCTCTTTCGGGTTTTTCCACTTCGTGTAGAACGTTGACCATCAGGCCGAAAGTGGCGCTACCCTCATCCAGGGGCAGTTCTCCCGCCCGTCCCGCCAGGACGCGGACTTCGACTCCTGCTTCCGCGGCGCGGGTTTCCAGGTCCCGGCGCATGTCGGGAGAGGGATCTATGGCCGTCACTTTGCCGGTGGGGCCGACGATCCCGGCGGCGGGAATCGAGAAAAAGCCGGTACCACACCCGATATCCACAAGATGGTCTCCCGGTTTCAGGCCCAACCGCATCAAAGTGGGATGGGGTGGAAGGATCCGCTTCCGATCCGGTGAGTGGAGCCGGCTCCGTCGAGAAGTATCGAAACGTTTATCCATAACAATATTTTATCATAATCCGGTGCCGGGCGCCAGAAGATCTGGCTGCTGCTTTTCCTTTGGGGTATACTGAAAGTCTATGGAGGAGATATGGGATATGCGCGAATGGCAGTCTGGGGGACGCTCTTGTTGATGGTATGCCTGGTGGAACAGCCGCGAATCTACGCTGCCGGTGAATCCGGATCTCTGGAAACGGTCAATCGGGTGGAATTGGAGCGGTACATGGGGCGCTGGTACGAGATCGCCAAAATCCCCAACCGATTCCAGCGCAAATGCGACCGGGATACCACCGCAACCTACACGTTGCGGCCCGATGGGGACGTGACCGTGATCAATCGCTGTTTGCGGGAAGACGGCCGGGAGGTCATTGCCCGGGGATTGGCCAAAGTGGTGGATCCCTCCACCGGGGCAAAGTTGAAAGTCAGCTTCGTCAGCCTCCTGGGGGTCCGCCTGTTCTGGGGAAAGTACTGGGTGATCGGTTTGGATCCCAATTACCAATGGGCCCTGGTGGGGGAGCCCAAACGCAAGTACGGCTGGATCCTGGCCCGGGAAACCGCGCTGACCAGTGAACAATGGGAAACCGTGCACCGCATCCTGGGCGAAAAGGGCTACGACCCCGCCCGCTTCATTTCCACCACCCATTCATCGGTTTCCCCTTGAGAAAACCTGATCTTCTGCAATTCAAAGAAACGGGGGGGCTTCATTACCAGCGGATTGACAAATTCACTGAATGCCGCCAGAATATAGGCTGTGCGGAGCCGTATAGGATGAGACTCCGTATCCATTGGGGCCATGCCTGAGACTCGGAATCAAGACCTGACCGAACGTTTGTTCACGCCTACTTGCCACCTGGGGTGGGCACCGAAAGTCTGGATCGGTATGATCCGGGGCGCCTGTTCGCAACGAGAGTTGACCTGGCGGTTGTTCATGCGCGACTTCCGGGCCAGGTACAGTCAGGCGTTCCTGGGCTTCCTCTGGGCCTTTATCCTCCCCCTTGTGGTTGTGGGGACATTTTTGTTCCTGAACCGTTCCGGCGTATTGACCATTGGCGATGTGGGGGTTCCCTATGCGGTTTACGCCATCCTGGGCATATCGGTCTGGCAAATTTTTGCCGCCGGACTGGTCCGTTGCGGCAATGCCATCGTTGCCGGAGGCTCGATGGTCGTAAAGATCAATTTCCCCAAGGATACTCTGGTCTTTGCCGCCATGGGGCAGGCCTTGGTGGATTTTATTGTCCGCATGTTGATGGTGGGGGTATTGATGGCTGTATACGGCCTGGTTCCCAAATGGGAAGCACTCCTGTTTCTGCCCGCTATCCTGCCGATGATTTTGTTTTCCCTGGGTTTGGGATTTATCTTCTCCCTGGCCAACGTCGTGTTCAGGGATATTTCCCACATGCTGACAATCCTGACGACCTTCCTGATGTTTGCCACGCCCGTGCTGTATCCTTCACGGGGCGGGTTGTTTGCCGCATTTAACCGTTACAATCCCCTTGATGTCCTGGTCAATGCACCGCGGGAATTGGTTGTTTCCGGAACCATTCAGCATCCCGTCCGGTTTGCCGTAGTCAGCCTGATGGCGGTGTTGCTGTTTCTCTTGACCTGGCGGATTTTTCACCTGGCCGAAGTACGTATGGCTGAAAGGATGGGGACACGTTGAACTCCTTAACGTTGATTCGAGCGGAGGAAGTCTCCAAGAAATATGTCAAATCGTTGCGGCGCTCCATGGTCTACGGTATGGCGGATATCAGCCGGGATCTGTTGGGATTATCCACTCGCAGTGAAAAGCTGCGCCCCGGGGAATTCTGGTCCCTCGATAACGTGTCTTTTGCGTTGCGACGGGGGGAATGTCTTGGGTTGATCGGGCCCAACGGCGCGGGAAAGAGTTCGCTGCTGAAGCTTCTCAATGGGTTGATGATCCCCGATCGCGGACGTATTCTAACCCGGGGTCGTGTCGGCGCCCTGATCGAAGTCGGTGCCGGTTTCCATCCCCAGCTTACGGGCCGGGAAAATATATACGTAAACGCTTCGATCCTGGGAATGAAGAAAGTGGAAGTGAACCGGCGGATCGATTCCATTATCGCATTCTCCGAATTGGGCGATCACATCGACAGCCCGGTTAAATTCTATAGTTCCGGCATGTATGTTCGCCTTGGTTTCGCGGTGGTCGCCCATTTGAATCCCGATGTGCTCCTGATCGATGAAGTCCTCGCCGTGGGGGATGCCGGCTTTCGCAGCAAGTGTTACAATGCCCTGGACGAATCCCTCTCCCGATCCGCCGCGGTTTTCGTATCTCATAATATGGAGGCGGTATCACGGATCTGTACCCGGGTCATGGTACTGGACAAGGGTCGGGTATTGTATGACGGTGATCCCGTGCAGGCCACAACCCGTTACTCGCAACTTTTCTCCCAGGGCAAAGAGCAATTGTCCAAGGACCCGGGGTATGAATGCCTGGGTGTGGAGATGCAATCTTCTCGAAATGTCGGATATGGTGATTCCCTGGCGTTCCGTGTTCGATTGAAAACGCCCAGGCGTCACGAGAACGTTCTTTTTCTCGTCACCTTAACGACAGCTTCCGGAGAGATCGCTGCTGAGTTCCGAAATGACAATGTGGGGCTCCGGCTGGACCTGGAAGCAGGAATTTCCGCGATCCAGGTACGCCTTGATGATGTCAAACTCCTCCCCCGCCGGTATGATGTGACGTTCCTGGTGATCGATCGGCCTGCGGATCATCTGTTCTGGTTGCGCAACATGGAGTCCGTGACGATTACCGGGAATCATACTGGTGTTCGTCCTTACCAGATCTCTGGGCACGTGGAGGTTTCTCTTTCAGCCAAAAACAAAAAGAGGACGGTTGCTTCGGCTTCCCGGAACAGCGAATAGGGTGTTGATTCTGAAAAATGTGGTTTAAAAAGAATAAAAAAACAAGAGGCGGAGTGTCCGGCGCAAGAACCTATGATTTGACCAGCGGAGAACGGCAGACCGGAACAACTCTGGAGGCTATCCGGGCTGATCATCGTTTACGTTACGATTTGGCGGCGGAGCAGATTGCCGCAGACAAACGGTTCCATGAGGACTGGTTTGGAATGGATGTTTTTTGTGGTAACGGCTATGGATCATACCTGCTGGCTGGCAAAACGAATATATGTATGATGGGTATCGATGCTTCCCGGGAAGCAATCCTTGTAGCGGACAGCCATTATTCCACGGAGCGGACTTTTTTTGTGTGTAAGGAATTTCCTTTCCGTCTTCCCAGCAACCGGGCGGACATTGTGGTGAGCTTCGAATCCCTGGAGCATGTGAATGACTATGCCGGTTTTCTCGATACTCTGGTGGACAGTTTGAAATCCGGGGGCTTATTGTTTCTGTCCACTCCGAACGAAAAGATCCTGTCCAACCGAAAAAATCCGAATCGGTTTCATTTTCGACATTTCACCCAATCTCAAGTGATGGATGAAGTCCGGATGAAAAGAGGGCTTGCACTTGAAAACTGGTATGGCCAGAATGTGTATCATTTGAACTCCGCCGGACGCATTTCCGGTTGTCTACCAGAGCATCAAATGAAGATCGAAGCTGAAACTCCAGGACAATTTGAAATTTACGTGTTCCGAAAGCCTTGATATGAGGGCATTTTGAGAACAAATCAAGGCGCTCCGCGAATTCCCTCCGTCATGATGGGCAATGGACCGCTATGGTGTGTACCGATACAATGAGGTGAAGCGAATGGCTGGGATTCGATTCATGATTCGGCGGATATGGTTGAGGTTGCTCCGGGCGCGGGTCCGGCGGAAAAAGCGTCTCAATTGGTGGCTGATTTACGGCAGCACCCGCAGCGGCACCACCTATATGACCCGCCAGGTGGAAAAGTGCGCCGCCCTGGTGGTGGGGGACTGGGGATTGAGCGCCATCCTGGGTCCTCTTCCGGATTACGATTACATCCGCTTTGAATACTCCCGGTTCCTGAGGGATGTGTCGCGCAACATATTGCGCAACGCCCGGGGCGGGGGCGGACGACAACTGGACCTGGTGTTCAAACAGGCGGGATTATCCCCCGGGGAATACAACGCCCTGATTGCCATGTGGGGGCCTCCCGCCCGAATCATTTTCTGCCTGCGGGAACCCGCGGGATACGTGGCTTCCGCCCGCCGAAAGTTCACGCAAGTGGAAATCAGCGAGGTGCAGCGTTCCTACGTGGAAGCGATTGACCGGTTCCTGGAAATCGGGGGAGAAGTGTTCGAGTACGCGCCCGACCGTACCGTCGCGGATTACGAGGCCTTTCTCGAACCGCTGCGGTTCGACCATGAGGGTCTGGATCCCTTTGCTTTCCGGGGCCGAGAGGAACCGGACCTGGTTACGATGGGAATGCGGGAGGCCTACGGGAAAGCGCTGTCACAAGTGTCCGGAGGAACCTAGAGGTAGCCCAGGGATTTCAGGATCTTTTGTGTTTCCGCATGTTTTTTTTTCAAGACCCCCGCATGATTGC
>Ga0272441_10010502_pt1 | contig 13996 bp, 10 predicted proteins | sample SSMProp6N_FD_193582 | JGI IMG/M metagenome (GOLD analysis project Ga0272441, IMG submission 193582) | Marine sediment archaeal communities from Little Sippewissett salt marsh, Falmouth, MA, United States - SSM-Prop-6N | ecosystem: Environmental > Aquatic > Marine > Wetlands > Sediment ... | reverse complement strand
AAACGCTTCGAGCTTCGGTGCGAACGTCTCGACCGGCTGTATCTCTTCCGCGCGGCCGTAGCCTTGCAGGTTGTTCGCGTCGATAATCGCCACCAGGTTATCCAACCCCAGGCGGGCGGCCAGCATCGCCCCTTCCCAGACCGAGCCCTCCTGCATCTCGCCGCAGCCCAGCAGCACGTAGACGCGGTGCGCGCGGCGGGCCCGCTTCGCGGCGAGCGCCATCCCGGCGGCAATGGGCAGCCCGTGCCCCAGCGAGCCGGTCGACACCTCGACCCCCGGCACGCCCCCGGCCGTCGGATGCCCGGTGAGCGGGCTGCCATCGGCGAGGAAGTCGTCGAGCCGGGCGCGGTCCAGCAGGCCGCGGCGGGCAAGCGTCGCGTAGAGGGCCGCAGCGGCGTGGCCCTTGCTGAGAATGAAGCGGTCGCGGGCCGGGTCGTCGGGCGAGCCGAGGTCCATCACCTCGAAGTAGAGCGCGGCCAGGATGTCCGCAGCGGACAGGGCCGACCCGACGTTGCTGCCCTTGCGGTGCATGCGCACCACGTCCTTGCGGATCTCCGCCGCGATCTTTCCCAACGGCTTGGGCATTGGCTCGCTCGTCTCTCGGACCTCCATAGCCTACGACATCCGCGCCGTAATCTCAACGTTGCGCGTCGAGTTCCGCGCGAACCGCTTCCGGCTCCGGCAATCTGGGCCCCAGTGCGTAAATCGCCAACCCCGGCGCTGCGGACAACAACATCATCAGCCGGGCGAGCAGGGCCAGGGCCAGGGCCATGCTGGGCCCCGCCGAGCCCGCCAGGTACACCACGTAAAGCTCTTCCATCACCCCCACCCCGCCGGGCGTGACCGGCACCGCGGTGAGGATCAGGATGAGCGGCACGTACAGGACATAGCTATACCAGGCGACGGGCAGGCCCAGGGCCAGCCCGGCCAAGGCAATGGACGCGATGCCGAGCGCCTGTGCCGCCACGGTCACCCCCGCCGCCCGCAGCAGCGAGCCGCCGCCACGACGGTACCGCGCCGCCGCATCGCCCGCGGCCGCCAGGTGCGCCGCGAACGGCAGCCGCCGGTACAATCGTTCAAGACCCAGCCGGCGACGCAGCGGCGGGCTCGACAGCAGCAGCAGCGCGGCCGTCCCGCCGACCACGACGGCCGCGACCGAGACGGCCGGAGCGCGCAGCGACGCCGGATCCATCAGCCCGGCCAGCCAGGCCACGGCCAGCATTACCCCGGCGAACGCCGTGAACCCGCACACGCCCATCAGCCGGTCGACGAACAGGCTGACCAGCACCCGGGCCTTCCCCGGCCGGCCGCGTGCCACGTAATAGGCCTTGACCAAATCCCCGCCCAGGATGCCGGGCATCACCGTGCTGAACGCCTCGCCGAGGAAGTTAAGTTGGAAGACGGTCTTGACCGGGATCTCGATGCCCTGGACGCCGAGCAGAATCCGCCAGCGGAGCGACGCAGCGAGCGTCGCCGCGAACGTGCACAGGATCGCCCCGGCCATCCACGCCCAGTCGAGCCCCACGGCGCTCGATGCGATGCCCCGGCGTACCACGTCCGCTCGGCCCGGCGCCACCGGCTCGAACTGCTGAGCCGGGCGCCATTCCGGTGTGCGCGACCAGACCGAGCCGGCGTCGATCAGCAATTGCCCGGGTGCGCCCGTGCCGGGCGGAGCGAGCACGGCGTACGACTCGCCGCCGCGCATCACGTAGTCGCGCCAGTGGACCCGACCGAGCACCCAGGCGAGCAGGGCGGCCGCCAAGAGGACGCGCCCCGCCGTGAACAGTGCTTTCCAGGTCGGTCGGCTCATAGTACGGCCGCCCTCCGTCGGCGTCAGATGCCCAGCGGATCGTCAAAGAGGTAGCTGCACGACCGGCACAGTTCGGGCGGGTCGTTCCGCCGCATCCGCTCGCGCAGCGCCGTCATCCGCTCCGAATTCCAGACCGATTCGTCGGCGAGAATGTCGCCCTGGTAGGTGCGCATCGGCCAGACGCAGCAGGGGGACGTGCGGCCCCGCGCGTCGACGAACAGGCTGTTCCAGAAGAACCGGCAGGTCGGCGTCCGGCCCGGCGAGGGGGCGGGCCAGGTGATGTCGAGCCGGCGGGCATGCGTCGCGTCCATCTGCGACTTCAGGTCCGCAAGCCGTGCCTCGTCGATCACCGGTCCCGTCTCTCCTGTCCCCTCGTTGGGGCAGATGCGCTCGAAGGAGACCGCGCGGACGCCGGTCTCGTCGGCCAACCGCAGCACGTCCGGCACCTGCTCCAGGGTGGCGTCCGAAAGCAGGAACAAGAGCCGGACCGTCACGCGGGGCGAGACCCGCGGCAGGGCGGCCGCCAGCGCCCGCCCGTCCTCCGGATAGTAGCTCACCGAGAGCAGGTCGGGCGGGTCCCGCCGTATCTCATCCAGCCGTTCGGCGATGAGCAGGCCGTTGGTGTTGACCGTGACCAGGTGCCCGCGTCGCTTGCCCGAGCGGATCATCTTGAAGAGGTCGGCGTTGAGCAGCGGCTCGCCACCGTAGAGGCAGACTCGGGCCGCGCGCGACAGCAGCGGATGCCGGATCAGGCGGACGAACCGCTCGTGGCTCAGTTCCAGGGCCGGGTAGTCCGGCGGGTTCAACTCACCGCGGTAATGGCAGAAGGCGCAGGCCTTGTTGCAGCGGGCCGTGACCCAGATGACCGCGCTGGGCGGCGCGAAGTTCAGCCGGTCCGGCCCGTCGCGCCGGACCCGGGCGACGGCCCGCTTGTACTTCACATAGTTCCACCAGATGCGCGGACGGCATCGGCGGATGAGGCGCCCGGCGAGCAAAAGGTCGAGCCGGCGCCGCGGAGAGATCATCCCACGCCCCATTCTTCGATGGCTTCGAGGACTGACTGCGGCGTGATATAGCTGATGCAGGGGTCGTTCAGAGCGCAATCGGCCTTGCAGCACGGCATGCAGTCGCGGTCGACCGGCGGGGTGATCGGCCGGAACCGCGGGTGCGGCGATTGCTCGGTGGCCGAGGTCGAGCCGAAGAGGCCCAGCACCTTCTTGCCCAGCGCCACCCCCAGAAACAGGCCCAACGAGTCGTTTGTGACCAGCAGTCGGCAGGTGTTGATCCAGTCGATGTAGCCGTTCAGGTCGTCCAGGCACTGCTGCCAGGTGACGGTATACGTGCCCGCGACCAGTCGTTCCAGGGACTTCCAGTGTTCGGGCGGCCAGGCCTTGACGGGCATCAGCTCGCCGACGTGGATGTTGAACCCCAGGTCGTACTGCGTCTCGGTCTCCGGCTGGTAGCCGAGCACGTAGCTCTCGCCCTTCCACCTGGAGCCGAGCATCTGGAACAGGACCTGGATCCACGGCTTGTCGTTCAGCTTCTTGACGTCTTCGCGGGTGGCGACGGCCAGCGCCTCGTAGGCGCGTTCATAGGCCTCGGCCGTCCCCGTCTCCTTGTCGAACCGGAAGCCGTAGTGGCTCCAGGCCTCGATGCGGCCTGCCAGGGCGCAGATCCCCGGCACCTTCTCGAGGTTGATGACCTTGTCGAACCGCTCGGACTTGATCTGGAGCACGCTGGTGAGGTCGAAGGGCAGGATGCGGTCGATGTAGGGGTTGCCCTGCAGCAGCGGGATGGCGGCCTCATCCGTCAGCCAGGTAACGTGATCGCGTTTGAACAGGTGCAGGACCGGGGTGGTGCGGAACACATCGCCCAGGCTGCACGCCTGTCGCATGTGCGGGACCAGCGTCTCCGAATGGCCCAGCTTGATGATCAGGACCTTGTGCCGTCGGTTTGTCACCGCACCTCCTCAGACAAAATCGTCGTGCGGCCGCGGGTGTTTCAGCCGCCACAGGTACTTGTTGCACTCGTCCATCCGGCAGATGTCGCGGCAGCCGGCGAGATCCAGCTCGTCGCGAATGAAGTCCAGCACGGTGCGGCGCCGCGGGCCCGTCCAGATGTCGTGCAGGCTTTCCTGCGTCGCGTTGCCGATGTGAAACCGCGGGTCGCCCACGTAGCAGTTGCACTCCCATACGTCGCCGTTGGCCGAGATGAAGCACATGAACTGCGTACCGTGGCAGGCGTCGTAGGATTTCGCCGCGCCGACCTTGGCCATCGACCCGGCCCGGTAGATGACGGTGAACGCCTCGTCTGCCAGCGCCTCGATCTCGCGGCGCAGCGGCCCGAACGGCGCGGAGTCGACCTCCAGCCGGTTCCGGCTCAGCGGGTGCTGCGAATAGGGCTTTACGCTGAAGTAATCGACGCCCAGGTCCTTCATCCGCTTCGCCAGCTGGAGGGCGCTGCCCGCGTTCTCGTCAATCAGAACGAGCTGCGAGCCGATGGTCACCTCCAGGCCCAGCCGGCGCTTGCGCTCGACCGCCCGGCCGATGTTGTCGATGACCCGGTCGAACAGCTCCGGCTCGGTGCGATGCACTTCGGCGTAGGTGCGGGCGTCGCCTGCGTTGACCGAGAACCGGATCCACTTCAGCCCGTCGATCAGCTCCGGCCCCGCCTGGTCCAGCACCGTGCCGTTGGTGGTGACCGAGGCGCTCATCCGCTCGGCCCCGAACGCGATCAGTTCTGCGGCGTCCGGGTGAAGGAGCGGCTCGCCGTCGCCGGAGAACATGATGGCCTTGTTCCCGAGGGCCGCCAGCTCCTTGATGATCCTCTTCGCCATCGCCGGCTCGATGGCCTCGCCTGTGGTATTGACCAGGTAATCGACGCCGCAGAAGAGGCAGCGGCAGTTACAGCGGTTGCTGAGGGTCATTTCGGTGTAGATCGGGCCGGGCGTCCGGCCGGTGGCCAGCCAGTGCGCCACCTCCGCCGGGTGGTACATCAGCTTGTGCCCGTCGAAGTTAGGGTCGAAGCGCATGCCATCCTCACCGTTCTGAGGGCGCACAATCACCTATTGTCCGTTTCGGCCTTGAGGGCCCGCGCGTTAGCACCCTGCGGGACGACACCATTCATGAAGAATGAAGCCGCCGGGCGCAAGGATGATGTGGGCGCGGTCAACTTGGCCGGACGCGCTCGATCTCGACGGACGTATGGCCGAACTGCTGGAACCGGTTGGTCTTGACCTTGACGTCGCAGGGGTTACAGAGGCCATAGGCGTCGCAGCGGCGGAAGACGTCCTGGATGCTGAATCCCGGTTCGCAGAGGTGCCCGATCGGCGCGCGGCGGGCGTAGAGGTCGGCGTGGCAGCGGAACAGGTGCCCGCCGGGCCCGATGATAAGCTCGGAGGTGCGGCACATGGCCGCGCCGATCCGCCGGCCGGTCAACGCGTCGGGATACCGGTAGGTGCCGTACAGCCTGCCCTGGTGCACGCCGAGGAACTGCTTGGTGCGGAAGTCGATGCCGGCCGCGTCGCATTCCGCAGCCGCCCGCTCGATCTCGGCCATATGGTCGGGGTGCTCGACCGCCCAGATGCCGACCGAGTAGCCGTGCTCCATCAGCTTGAGCACCTTTGGCTTGATGTCGTCGAGGGCCATTACCTCGGGGTGGAACGACACGCGGATCGAAGCGTAGGGCGCCTCGCGCCGCACCCGCTGCGGCGGGACGTTGGCGATAAACCGGTCCGCGTCGAACTGGAGGTTGGTCAGGATGTCGATGGGCAGGTCCGGCCGCAGCCCCCGGATGATGGCGTAGAAATCGGGGTGCAGGCTGGGCTCGCCGCCCTGTAGGGTCACCGGCAGGTCCGGCCGCGAGCGGAGCCGGTTGAGCCCGCGCAGCCAGTCCGCGCCGGGGATGGTCTCGTACAGCAGGTCCGCGTCGCCGAACCGGTTGATGCAGAACGAGCAGCGGTAGTTGCAGCCCAGGGTGAGGAACGCCGCGATATAATTGTAGCGTTCCGGCAGGCCCAGTTCGGGCAGGTCCGCCGGCCCTTGTGACGAGGACGGTTCGCTGGGCTTGTCCATCGGTCTCCGCCGCGGAACGCGCCGCGCCCTGTCGGCCTGGCGGCGTAGCTCAATTCTATAGCCCCCGGTCGAAAGTGTCAAACCGGGTCCGCGGCGTGCCGGGTCGGGGGTTGGCGCCGGGCCTGAGAACGCTATACTGTGCTTGGCGAACCGGGCCGTGGAGCGATTCGGGAGAGCTGCATGCACCGCCTATGTCTTCGAGCAGTCGGGTTGGGCCTGGTGATGGCCGCGGCATCGGTGACTTGTTGCCAGACGGCCCGGCAGGGGGAGTCGGGCGGGACGCCTTTGACTGTGTGGGCGACCGGCGACGGCGCGCGGGTCAATCCCGTCACCGGCAAGTACTTTATCGACCGCACGGACATCCATCCGGACTACCCGACCGGGGACTACCGCGCCCGCAACGCGGTGTGGGAGGCGGAGACGAAGACGGTCAGGCTGCACGCCGCCCGCAACGAGTTCGTGGCGTTCCAGATCATCGTCGAGAGCGAGAGGCCGGCGAGCGGTGTCAGCGTCCGTCTCGACCGGCTGGTCGGCCCGGGCGGGGCGACGATCAGCGGGAAGCATGTCGCGCTGTTCAAGACGTGGTACGTGCAGGTCAAGGAGCAGTCATCGGTCTTCGACAAGCTGGGCCTTGGGCTCGGCTGGTATCCGGACGCGCTCATTCCGATCAAGTCCGGCGCGCCCGTGCGGTTCAACATCCCCGAGGCGAAGAACAAGATCGGCCCCACGCAGAAGAACCAGGGCGTGTGGGTGGATGTGTATGTGCCGCGCGGCCACCGGGCCGCGCCGCCGGGCACGTATACCGGCGAGATCGCGGTCACCTTCGGCGGCACGACCACCAAGCTGAGCGTCGACCTGGCTGTGTGGGATTTCGCGCTGCCCGACGAGCGGCACCTGCGCGGCGACATCTGGAACAGCTCGCTGGCCCGGATGCCGCCCGACGCCGAACTCGGCTATTACCAGATGTTCCACCGCCACCGCTTCCAGCCCGGGGTGTGCTACTACCGCCCGAAGATCAAGGTCAACGGCGGCAAGGTGCAGATCGACTGGACGGACTACGACGCGCGGCTGACCAGGTACGTCGACGGCTCGGCGTTCACGAAGACGCACGGCTACTGGGGCCCGGGCGAGGGCGTGGGCCTCACGCACATCATCCTGCCGCCCAACTGCGGACGGTCGCCCGGCCAGGGCTGGCCGGTCCCGCTGTTCAGGGACAAGCCGACGCCGGAGTACGAAGCGGCCTGGCGTGATTTCCTCCGCCAGGCGAAGGAGCATTACGACGCCCATCCCGCGTGGAAAAAGATCGGCAAGGTCCTCTTTATGGGCAGCCTCGATGAGGGCTACAACCGGCGGACGTACGACCGGATGAAGTACTACAGCACGCTGTGCGCGTCGGCCGCCGGAAAGGGCTGGTACCAGTTCCGCGTGGACGGCGGGCACAACTTCGCGACGATGAAGATGCTCCGGCCGTACGTCGACCTGTGGGTGATGCACACCTTTTCGCACAACGGCGACAAGATGACCCACTACCGAAAGCTCGGCCTGGAAGGCTGGTTCTACGGCGACATGATTTTCGAGAAAGCATCGCCACTAAGCGGCTCGAACACGTACATCGACCTCGACCTGCTCACCTGCCGCGGGCCGGGGTGGGCCGCGTGGTGGCATCGCTCGGGATTCTGTTCGTGGGAGTTCGACTACCGCTCGAAGAACGCGTGGACCGTCGCCGCGAACTTCCGTCATCGCCGAAACAGCCGTCACGCCAGGAAGGGATCGGTCTCTAACGGGTCCGGGCTGCTCATCTACCCCGGCAAGTTCATCGGCTCGAAAGACCCGGTCGCGAGCATCCGCCTGAAGGCGCACCGGCGGGGGTTTCAGGACTACGAGTATTTCTGGCTGATCTCGCAGCGGGACGGCAAGACGGACGGGGCCGACACGTTCTGCAAGTCGATCATTCATTCGCATCCGTTCGGCAATCCCAGCCATCGCAAGATCGAGATCTGGAAGAACAACCCGGAGGCGTGGGACGCGGTGCGGATTGAGATGGGCAACCGGCTGAACGTGGGAAAGGCGCACTAAGGGAGCGGAATCCAAATGAACATGTGGGCTACCGGCGACGGCGTGCGGGTCAATCCCGAGACGGGGCGTTATATCGAAGAGCGGCCGGACATCCACGCCGACTGTCCGACCGGGGCCTACCGGACGCGGAACGCGGTGTGGGATGCCGCGTCGGGCCGGGTCTCGCTGCACGCCGCACGAAACGAGTTCGTGTCGTTCCAGGTGGTGGTCGAAGCGGACGGCCCGGCGTCGGGGGTGACTGTCCGGTTCGACCGGCTGACCGGTCCGGACGGCGCCGAGATCACAGGCCGGCACCTCGCCCTGTTCAAGGCGTGGTACGTGCACGTCACGCAGGCGTCGAGCGGATATCCGGGCCTGTCGCTGGGTCCGGCCTGGTATCCGGACGCCCTGATCCCGGCGCCGGCGGGCGAGGGGCTGACGTTCGACCTGCCCGACGCGAGGAATGGCATCGGCGCCACGCAGAGAAACCAGAGCGTCTGGATCGATGTCTATGTGCCCCGTGACGCGCCGTGCGGGGGCTACAGCGGGGAACTGACCGTGTCCGGCGGGGGTGACGAACGGCGTATCACCGTCGACCTGACCGTCTGGGACTTCGCTCTGCCGGACGAGATTCACTGCCGCGGCGACATCTGGAACGGGTCGCTCAAGGACCTGTCGCTCGACGACGAGCTGGCGTACTACCAGATGACCCGCCGCCACCGGTTCCAGCCGGGCGTCGCCCGTTACCGGCCGGACGTGGAGGTCGACGGGGCCGAGGTCCGCATCGACTGGACGAGCTACGACGCGCGGCTGCGGCGGTATTTCGACGGCTCGGCGTTCACCGCCGCCGCCGGTTACTGGGGCCCGGGCCAGAGCATGCCCATCGGCCACGTGCAACTGCCGTTCGATTGCGGCAAGACCGGCCGGCCCGAGACCGCCTGGCCCATCCCGGTACCCGAGGCCGGCCTCACGCCCGAGTTCGAGGCGGTGTGGATCGAGACGGCGCGGCAGTTCCGCGAGCACTTCGACGCCGATCCCACCTGGCGGCGCGTCGAGAGAATTATGTTCATCGAGGGCTTGGACGAATCGTACAACGACGCCGCCTACGAGAAGATGATCGCCTACTGCAAGCTCTTGCGGCGCGGCATGGGCGACGCCTGGTTCAAGTATCGCGTCGACGGCGGCTACTCGCACGAGGCGATGGAGACGCTCCACCCGTACGTGGACCTGTGGGTGTGCCACACCATCGGCTTCGACGCGGAGAAGATGGCCCACTTCCGCGAGAAGGGGGTCGAGCCCTGGTTCTACGGCCCGATGATTTACGAGCGCGAGGAGAACGCCGCCTGCGGGTCGAACGCGTTCACCGACCTCGACCTGCTGACGTGCCGCGGCGTGGGCTGGGCCGCCTGGAAGCACCGCTGCGGATACTGCGAGTGGGAGTTCGACGCGTACTGGGACGGCGTCAACCAGGTCTTCGATCCCGACCGCAACTGGACCGACGCGACCAACTACCGCAGCGGCGACCGCGCCTTCAATGGCAGCGGGCTGATGATCTATCGCGGCGGGCCGATGGGCCTGCCCGGCCCGGCGCCCAGCATTCGGCTCAAGAACCACCGCCGCGGGATGCAGGACTACGAGTACTTCTGGCTGCTGCGCCAGGCCGGCCGGGACGACGGCGCGGGCCGAATCGTCGACTCGGTCATCCACACCGTGCCGTTCGGGAAAACGAGCGTGGGCAGCGTCGAGGTCTGGAAGAATCACCCCGAGGCGTGGGACACCGCCCGCATCGAAGCGGGCGGGCTGTTGAGCACCTGATAAGAGAGAGGCCGATGCGACGAACTGTATCCTGCCTGATCGCGCTGCTGGTTCTGTTGTTCGGTGCGGCGGACGCGGCGCAACCGCCGGCGGTCGGTGCGAAGGCGCCCGATATCCGGCTCAAGACCGGCGACGGGACTGAGCTGGCGCTGTCGTCGTACCTTGGCAAGAAGCACGTGCTGCTCACCTTTCTCGCGGGCGGCGGGTACTACAACTCGCGGATCGCCGCGCGGCTGCGCTGCGAACGCGACCGCCTCGCCGGCTACGACGCCGAGGCGGTGGTCGTGTATCCCGGCTCGGGAAAGGCCGACCGGTTCTACGGCGTCAAGTACGGCAAGTCGGCGCTCACGCTGCACGACCTCGACGGCCGGGCCTACGCGGCGTACGGATTGGCAATGCGGGGCGAGGGCAAGGGGACGTGGGCCACGTTCTTCATTGACAAGCAGGGGGTGGTCCGGCTTCGCTACCTGATGGGGCCGCGTCGCAAGAACCAGCGGCGGCAGGCGGACCTGCTCGACATCTATGAGGACATCGAGCGGACGCTGGGCGTGTGGACGGTCCCGAAGGGGCCGCGGAAGATCACCTTTCGGCAGGGTGTCTCGCCGCCGGGCTACGGCGGCTGCACCGGGCTCCAGATCTGGCCGCGCTACAAGAAAAAGGAGACGCTCGCCGGCAAGAAGACGGCGTTCGTGCGAAGCGGAACCGGCGGCGAGTTCATCATCATCCAGTTCCAGGACCTCGTCGGCGATGGCCGCGTGCCGAGGGGCGCGACGGTTCATCGCGCGTTCCTGCGGCTGACCACCATCAACCATGCCTCGACGCAGAAGACCCGGCTGCACCGGATGACCACGCCGTGGGACATCCACGCCACGTTCTTCCGGGCCGGCGTCAAGGACGGCCGGGACGTGCCCTGGCGGCCGCCCGGCCTGGGCCAGGCGGGTGCGAACTTCGACAAGGCTCCAGCAACCGCCGACCACCAGGTGCCGCTGACCGGCGACGTGCAGTGGGACGTGACCGACGCGGTCCGGGGCTGGCTCGCCGGCAAGCCGAACCACGGTCTGGCGGTCCTGGCCGAGTCGACGAAGACGCCCGACCACGCCTGCTTCGCGATGCCGCCGTTCATGTGGCCCGACCGCCGGCCCGCGCTGATCGTCCATTTTGAGGAGAGGGATGGCAAGTAAACGAAAGACGAAATCGCCCGCCACGCCCGAGCCGGTCGCCCGCCGCCTCGCCAAGCTCAACAAGCGGATGCTCGCGTTCGCGAAGCAGTTCTGCTCCATCGCCACGGTCAACCCGCCCGGCGATCGTTACACCGAGTGCGTCGAGTTCCTGGCGGGCACGTTCCGCGAGATGGGGCTGGAGACGCGGGTGGTGCGCCCGCCCTGGTCGGTGCAGCGGACGGTGCTGCCGGGGAGCCGGGGCTACCCGCGGCCGAGCGTCATCGGGCGGTGGAACGTGGGTGCGAAGAAGACGCTGCACTTCACCGGGCACTACGACGTGGTCCCCGCCACGGCCGGCTGGAAGACGGATCCGTTCAAGCCGCAGGTGCGCGGGGGCCGGCTGATCGCACGCGGCGCGGACGACATGAAGTGCTCGAACACCTGCGCCATCTTCGCCGTACGGGCGATCAAGGAGGCAGGCGTTCGGCCGCCGTGGAACCTCGAACTGTCGTTCACTCCCGACGAGGAGACGGGCGGCGAGCTGGGGCTCGGCTGGCTGGTGAAGAGCGGCAAGATCACGCCGGACGCCGCCATCCTCTGCGAAGGCGGCAGCGGGCGCGACCTCGGCTACGCCCACAAGGGGGTGCTTTGGCTGGACGTCACCGTGATGGGCGTGCCCGGCCACGCCTGCAACCCGAGGGGCGGGGTCAACGCGCTGGAAAAGGCGTGCGGCCTCATCCGGCAACTCAAGACGCTGGAGCGAGTCTATGCGAAGCGGCCGACGTCGTTCCGCGTCAATGGTGCGGCGCTCAAGCGGCCGACCATCATGATCGGCGGGCTGTCCGGCGGCGGCGGCAAGGTGAACACCATCCCCGACCGGTTCCACTTCACTATCGACCGGCGCCTCAGCCCGGAGGAGACGGTCGGCGAGGTGAAGGCGGAGATCATGGCGGTCATCCGACAGGCGCGGCGGCGGGACCGTGCGCTCAAGGTCGACGTGAAGCAACTGCTGTTCGTGCCGCCCGGCCACGCGGATCTCGGCGATCCGTTCGTCAAGCGGGCGGCGGGGGCGTTCCGCAGCGTGCGCGGCGAGGCTCCCCGGTTCCGAATGACCCCCGGGTTCACCGACCTGCACTGGCTGACCGGGGACCTGGGCATCCCCGGCGTGATGTACGGGACGACCGGCGCCGGCGCCCACGCGGACTTCGAATACGCGGAGATCCCCAGCATGCTGCCGACCGCGCAGTTCTACACAGAACTCGTGTTCCGCATGCCGGGCGACTGACCGGAGAGGCCGATGCAGTTCTTCTACAACTGGGACGACCTGGAGGCCGAGGACCACGGCCTGCCGGACTCGCTGTGCAAGATCAAGGCGATCACCGGCGACAAGCTCCAGCTCATCCGGGCGCGGTTCGAGCCGGGCGGTGAGTACGAGACGCACTCGCATCCGCACGAGCAGTTCAGCCTGATGGTCGCGGGCCGGATGCTGCTCCGCGTCGGCGACCAGCAGCGCGAGGTCGGCCCCGGCGACATCTGGTACGCGCCGCCCGGCGTGGTGCACGGCGGCACGCTGCTCGGCGACGAGCCGGTCATCTTCATCGACATGTTCCATCCGGTCCGCGAGGAGGTGCTCGAAGAGATGCGCCGCAAGCGCGCCGAGCGGCTGGGCCCGGAGGGCGCCCAGTGAAAGAGCTGCCGGACCTGACGTTCGCCGTTCAGTATTACCGGGCGCCGACGCCCCGCCCGGACGAGTGGGACGGCGACCTGGCGGCCATCCAGCGGATGGGTTTCGACGCGATCCAGATTCGGCCGCAGTGGCGCTGGCACGAGCGGAACGAGGGCGAGCTGTGCTTCGACGATACCGACCGGCTCTTCGACCTGGCCGAGAAGCACGGACTCGGCGTGATCTTCAAGTTCTTCCTGCCCGCCGGGCCGCAATGGCTGTTTGACAAGTACGGTGCGCACCGCATCACACCGGCCGGCGAAATCATTCATCCCATCACCTGCGGCTCGGTCTACGTCGGCGGGCTGATGCCCTGCTTCGACAAGGCCCTGGTGCGGCGGAAGGCGAACCGGTTCATCCGCGCCGCGGTGCGGCGCTACGGGAAGCGGCCGGGCCTGCTGGCGTGGAACGCGTGGAACGAGCCGCGCTCGCGGCCCGCCGCCGACTGCGCCTGCCCGGACTCGATGACCCTTTACGGCGCCTGGCTGAAGAAACGCTTCGGTACAATCGAGAAGTACAACGCGTTCACCGGCTTCGCGTTTTCCGGCAAGGGCGCGGACTTCAGCGGCGTCAAGGCTCCGGTCACGTACGGTGATTACGCCGGCTGGCTCCTGTTTCGCACCTGGCGGGCGGAGATGATCGCCGACCGGCTGGGGTGGGTGGCGGACGAGATCCGCAAGATCGACCGGACGCACCCGGTGATGTGCCACGCCGGGTTCTGCTCGGCGCTCCAGGACGTGCTGGAAGACACCAGCCACGACTACCTCAACGCCCGGCCGTTCGACCTGTTCGGCTCGAGCTGTCCGAACCGGCCCGACGACCTGCCGCTGCTTGCCGCGCTGCCCACGGCGTATGAGGCGGCAACCGTCGACCTGATCTGCGCCCGGCTGCGCGGGATCAGCGATCCGTTCTGGATCAACGAGATTTACGGGAACCGCGGGATGTACGTCGAGCCGCTCAGGCCGGCGTACTTCCGGCAGACGACGTACGGCGCGCTGGCCGGCGGTGCGAAGGGGATCCTCTACTGGCAGTACCGGAGCGAACGGCTGAGCAGCGAGAGCAACGACGCCGGACTGACCCGGATCAACGGTGCTCAGACCGAGCGCAGCCGCGAGGTGGCCCGCATCATTCGCACCCTGAAGCCGCATCGCAAGGCGCTGGCGCGGGCCGGGGCGCCGAACGCGCCGGTCGGCATCCTCTACGACTTCTCGTCCGATCTCATCAGTCGGATCGAGACCGGGGCGCCCGGGCCGGTCAAGGTCAAGCAGGGCTGGCGCGAGGACTATCCCTACAAGCTGTCGCTGCGGGGCATGCACCTCGCGTTCTGGGAGCTCGATGTGCCCGCCGACGTCATTCCCTC
>Ga0272441_10010501_pt1 | contig 13996 bp, 6 predicted proteins | sample SSMProp6N_FD_193582 | JGI IMG/M metagenome (GOLD analysis project Ga0272441, IMG submission 193582) | Marine sediment archaeal communities from Little Sippewissett salt marsh, Falmouth, MA, United States - SSM-Prop-6N | ecosystem: Environmental > Aquatic > Marine > Wetlands > Sediment ... | reverse complement strand
ATTGAAGCCGGTCATCCGATATTTGCCGGTGTCGCTGACGGGGCGCAACTGCTGAATCCAGATATGGGCCCGACCACATTCGTCGGCATCACCGACATGGGCAATGGCACCGTTCTCGCTCAAGTAGAAGGTCAGGATGCGACCTGGGTCGCTGAGTGGGAACCGGGAGTAGAATTTTACCCTGGAGCCGGCCAGTTCGCCGGCGGACCGCGAATGGTTTTCTGCGCCGGCACACAAGAGGCAGCACCTGAAGTCGGCCGAGGTGAGTATAATCTGACGCCCGACGGCGAAATTATGTTCCTCAATGCCGTACACTATTTGCTCGGCGGCGCCCGAGAAACAGCATCGGGTCCCGATCCGAAGGATGGGGCCATCATTGAGGACACTTGGGTCACGCTAAGCTGGTCGCCGGGTGATTTTGCGGCCTCCCACGATGTCTATCTGGGCGATAACTTAGATGACGTCAGCAACGCCACAGTGGATTCTGATCTTTTCCGCGGCAACCAGACAACGACATTCTTCACGGCCGGATTCCCCGGATTTGCCTATCCTGAGGGTTTAGTACCGGGTACGACGTACTACTGGCGAATCGACGAGGTGAATGCTCCGCCGGATGAAACTGTATTTAAGGGTGACGTCTGGAGCTTCTCCGTTCCGCCCAAGACGGCGTACAATCCGGATCCGGCGGATAATGCCGAAGCCATTGGCCCGGATAACGTGACGTTAAGCTGGACGGCCGGGCACGGAGCCAAACTGCATACCGTATATGTTGGCACCGATTATGACCAAATCAGCAACGCCACCGGTGGAATGATGGTGGGATCGACCACCTACAACGCCGGTTCGCTCGACGCCGAGAAGGTGTACTACTGGCGCGTCGATGAGTTCGACGGCGTCGGCACGTACAAGGGCGAGGTCTGGACTTTCACGACACCGGGCGCTGTCAGTGCTCCGCAGCCAACCAACGGCGCTACAGGTGTGTCAATGACCACGAGCCTGAGCTGGACGGCGGCGACCAACGCCACGTCGCACCAGGTCTATCTCGGACTCGACAAAGATGTTGTCCGCAATGCCGATGCCGGCGCGCCGGAGTATCAAGGCAGCGCCGCCCTTGGCTCGGAGAGTATCGATCCCGGCAAGCTCGCTTGGGACACCCTGTACTACTGGCGCGTGGACGCCGTGACCAGCGCCGGTCCGGTCAAAGGCCCGATCTGGAGCTTCACAACCGCCGACTTTGTTATCGTGGAAGACTTCGAGAGTTATACCGACGACGATATAGCCGGAGAGGCCATCTGGCAAAGCTGGATCGACGGCTTCGGTGTCGCCGATAACGGCGCGCAGGTCGGCTATCTGCTTCCGCCGTATGCCGAGCAGACAATTGTCCATGGCGGCGCTCAGTCCATGCCGTTGCTTTACACCAACGAAGCCGGCGTGACGAATTCGGAGGCGGCCTTGACGTTAGCACAGACGCGCGACTGGACCGAGGAAGGGGTCGGGGAACTCTCGATCTGGTACCGCGGCAACGCCGCAAATGCCGCCGACCCGTTGTATATGGCAATTTCCAACGCCGCCGGAGCCCCTGCGATTGTGGCCAATGAGGATACCGCCGCTGCACAGGCACGCACCTGGAAGCAGTGGGTGATCCCGTTACAGGCTTTCGTCGATCAGGGAATCAACCTGGTCAACGTGGATAAGATCGCCATCGGCTTGGGCAGCAAATCCGGCATGGCGGCGACCGGCGGTACGGGCACGATCTTCTTTGACGATATCGCCCTGTATCGATCGCAGCCTTAGGCGCGGATAACAGTAACAACCGGGATGAATTCCCATTCGGGGCCTATACTCATCGAGTTTAGGCCCCGTTGTTTTTGAAGATCCCGAAAGCCTTCCCTCGATCCGAGGGAACGAGAGTCATAGGTGGAATCTCTTCCTGGACGGCTTTTTAGTGGACCGATAAGGCCCCTCGAAGGCTGACCTGATCGACCGTCGGGAAATCATCGGGGACGCCCACCTGGGTGACACGCCCGGTCGCCGCCCATTCCGTCCCTCGCTGGAAGGTCACGATGAACCCGACACATCGTAATTGTTCGCTGCCATGACCGAGGACTGTATGGAAGATCCTTCCTTTGCCATAACGCACGGTGAATAGAACCGGCTCGTGCTCGCCTGTGCCTTTCATCGCCGGATCAGCATAGGCGGTGGCCAGAATTGTCATGTTTTTCGCTGGACCACGCAGTTCGCTGTAGAGCTCGTCTTTGACATGCATCCATTTTTCCGGAAGCCCCGCCATAATGGCATGGTGACGATTCCGGGTGATGATCTGGAATGCGTGCTGTGGGCCGTGGCTCCCGCCCCGGCCGGGAGAGTGGTCGAGAACAACTTTGCCGTCACGATAACGGACCTTCGGTCCAGACTTCTCGTTTCGGCCGCCCCAGCCACCGATAGCAATCATTTCGTTCCACTCCTTCCACTTGGGGAACGCATTGTCGGCGGCATGAAAGATGACCATTCCACCCCCGTTTTCCATGTACTCGACCAGAGCATCCCGGGTCTCTTTCGGCCACTCAGTCCCGGTATAGTTCGAGACGATGACATCGTACTTGGCAAAATCCGGCTTAAATGAGTCCATCGGCTGTTTTTTGACGGGTGACGTCGCCACGTCCACTGTGAACAGACCGGTTTCTTCCAGCAGACTTTTGAGAACGGGTGTGGTGCCTTTCCAGTCGTGGTTGTTTTGCCCATCAACGATCAGGGCCTTCAAGATCTTTTTGCTTTTGCGGCTGAGGTCTTGGATGCGAATATTACGCCATTTGATACTCTTGCCAGCCTGCTTGGAACCGTGGACTTGCAAGGCAATAAAACCGGTGGAAGTCATGTCATCTTTCAAATCCGCCGCCGGGATGCCATTGACCCACGTTCGTATCTGATCGCCGATGGCCTCGATACGGTAATGATTCCACTGGTTCTGCTTGAAGGCCTTCTGTGCCTCGGGCTTGTCTTTGAGCGGAAAGAGCCAACCCCGGCGGGCCTCATCGTAAATGCCGCCGCTCCACGCCCGGGACGATGTGTCGATCTCGATCTGATAACCGTGAACGCGGTAATCCCGATAGTGCTTAAAGCTATGGCTGCGAATCTGGATTCCGGAATTCATGCCCGGTTCGACGAGAAATTCCAGTTCAAGGATGAAGTCTGTATACATCTTTTCGGTGCAAAGGAAGCTATTCGGTGTGTTGAGCACCGTGGTTCCGACGATCATGCCGTCTTCAACGGTGTACTTTGCCTGACCGTTGCGCTGAATCCAGCCGTTAAGCGTCTTGCTGTCAAAAAGATCCTCCCACTGCTCATCTGCGGCAAAAGAGCATTCCGAGAGCAAAACATAAACGAAAGTTATCGTCAGTAAAGTCACAATACAACGTTTCATTATGATACTCCTCATCAAAACAACAAAAATGTTAAATGATAAGATCTTATCTTAGCAAAATGCGAGCGTTTTGCAAGTCACTTGTTGATCGGTGAGTCCCGATACACGATAGTAAAAGGCAATCAAGTAGGTTCTTGATGCGCTCGCGTGATTTAGGTATGTTTATAGAATCAAAATCTGCCAGAATGAACAGACAAGGAGAACAAACATGAACGGATTGCTGGGAACTTGCAACATGGAGGGCCGGTTCTTTCCCCTTTTAGCCCTTTGCGTTTTGGCTTCGACACTTCTCAACGGTTGCGGATCCAAAGCTCTGGCCCAACCTGCCGGATTCATTGAGCCGACCAATTTCGATCCGGCGATACCAACGTCGGAATCCGCAATCGGTCACGCCGTCGGGGCCAAGGCGGTTCGATACCAGGCTCTTGAGCAATATTTGCAGTCATTGGAGAAGGTCTCAGATCGCGTCATTATGACGGTTTATGGCCAGTCGCATGAAGGCCGATTCCTCTTCTATCTGACCATTACCAGCCCGGCCAACCACGAGCGGCTTGATCGGATCAAGGCCGACAACGCAAAGCTCTCCGATCCACGGAAGCTTCAGAACTCCGCAGAGGCAGAGCGGCTCATGAAGGACATGCCGGCGGTAGCCTGGCTAAACTACAGCATTCACGGCGACGAGCTTTCGAGCACAGATGCGGCGATGTACGTGGCCTACCATTTAGCCGCATCCAGAGACCCGACGACCCGGCAACTGCTGGACCAAGTCGTTATTCATCTCAATCCTCTGGTCAATCCGGACGGCAGAGAACGGTATCTAAGTCATCTCGAACAGCTCACGGGCGTCGTTTCGAGTCCCGATCTTCAGTCGATGCAACACCAGGCGCTTTGGTCGAGGGGACGGGGAAACCACTATTTGTTCGATCTCAATCGCGACTGGCTCGTGCATCTTCAGCCGGAGGTGCGCGATCTGGCGAAGGTGATTTTATCCTGGAATCCACATCTGCTCATCGATTCGCACGAGCAAGGCGCCTACGAGACCTACCTGTTCGATCCGCCGCGGGAGCCGATCAACCTTCACCTTTCGCCGAAGGTCCTGGATTGGCGGCGGCGTTTCAGCTCCGATCAGGCCGAGGCCTTCAACCGGTACGGTTGGAGCTACTACACCAAGGACTGGTACTCGGAATGGAGCCCGATTTATACGAACGCCTGGGCCAGCATCCAGGGCGCCATCGGGCTGCTTTACGAACAGGCCCGGGTCGATGCGGCGTCCGTTAAACATCCTACGGGAAAGGAAATCAGCTATCGCCAGACCGTGCATCATCAAATCGTCAGTTCACTGGCCAACCTCGAAACGCTCCGTGCAAATCGCCGGCAAATCCTAAGCGACTTCCTGCAGGACCGCCGATGGGCCGTCAACGATGCAGAACCGAACACAAGCGTTTTTCTGCTCCCTCCATGCGAAGATACTGCGCGGTGGAAACGCATAGTCGAGTTGATCGCCCATCAGGGCATCGAGGCCGGATTTGCACGGGAACCTTTTGAGGTTAAGATCCCCACTGACCTATGGGGCAATACGCTCTCAAGCCACACGTTCCCGAAAGGCTCGCTTGTTGCCCGCTCGGCCCAGCCGCACCGCCGGATGTTGCATGCTCTGTGTGAATTCGACCCTCATTTGCAGGATAGTTTCCTTTTGAAGGAGCGCAAGGAACTCGAAAATCGTCGGGAGACTCTGCTTTACGACGTGTCCACGTGGAACCTGCCGATGGCCTTCGGCCTGGAGGCATATTGGGCTAAGAGTGTCCCCGATATAAAATTACAATCGGAGCCTGTGGAGTCGGTCTCGAATGTGCCCGTACTCAGCGGAAAAAACCGTTACGCCTACTTGATGGACTTTGAAAATTCCAGTACCTATCCGGCACTGGTTCGCCTTTTTGAAGAAGAATGTCATCCGCGAATCGCAACCAAACCGTTCACGATGAACGGACGGGAATATAAACGGGGAACGGTTTTACTTCGGGGCCACGAGAATCCGGATGGCCTCCCGGACGTCCTGAAAAAAATCGCTTCCGACTTCACTATCGAGTTTCACACCGTAGATAGTGCATTGGTCGATGAGGGTCCCGATCTTGGCAGCGGGAAGTTTGAATTGCTCGCGGCGCCACGCGTGGCCATCGCCTCACAATGGCCCGTGCGTTCGACATCATTCGGTTCGATCTGGTATCTGCTCGATCACAAGCTTCGGCTGCAAAGCTCGCCGGTCAACATCCAGAACATGAATTCCATCGACTTACGAAAATATAATGTCCTGATCCTTCCGGACAGCAGCGACGTCGGCCGGGTGCTCGATAAAAAAGCCGTTGAGAAAATCAAGCAATGGGTTGAAGCCGGCGGAACGCTGATCGCCGTCGGCGGCTCGGCTGCGTTTGTCGCAGATAAAGAACAGGAGCTTTCATCCGTACGCCTGAGACGCGACGTACTCGATAAACTTGAAGAGTATAAAGAGGCCGTCGAACGGGAAAAAAAGGCGCGGGATATCAAGATCGATCCGAATCGCATATGGGGCATTCAACCCACTTCACCGGCAACGGAAGATGTCAATAAGCCCGGCGATTCCAAGTCCAAGCCCGACGTTGAAAAGCTCAAACGCACCGATGAATGGCAGCGTATCTTCAGCCCGAGAGGTTCGTTCCTCAAAGGCAACGTCAATACGGAACATTGGCTTGGATTCGGCCTGGGTGACAAGCTGCCCGTGATGTTCCAGGGCAGTCGCGCATTCATGTCAAAGCATCCTGTGCGGACCGCCGTTCGTCTCGCCGATGAGAGCCAGTTACGCCTGAGCGGCCTGCTCTGGCCCGAAGCCCGGCAACGCCTCGCCGAGACCGCCTACGCCACCGTCGAATCTGTCGGACGCGGCCAGATCATTCTGTTCGCCACTGATCCGACGTATCGAATGTGGTTGCCCGGTATACAGAGGTTGTTCCTCAACGCCGTCCTCTTAGGCCCCGGCCTGGGCGCCTCTCAACCCCTGCCATGGTGATGCGCCGACGTCGGATTGTGCGATCATTCTATTGTGCTGTGCGGTAACGCCGCTGATTCCAACGGCCCCGATGACTCGATCAGCAACGCACCCTTTTTGATCCAGTCATACCAGTCGTTCTGGGCTCTGTTTCGTCTGTTTCGGTTTCGCCAATTCGAGTGTAGATCTAAGTTATTTCTTGCGGACGTTTTCCTCGTCGCAACGATCATCGTTTCGGTTGAGCCGGCGCTTTTGACAATGCTGGTTTGATAGGGCAGATAATACTCCAATCCCTTCGGCGCGGGCTTGTTGTGCCCCCCTTCTCGGCTGACGATCATACTCATCCCACTGACCCTTGAACCTGGATTGGAAGGATCGAACGTGCCGGCCGCGTTGACGACGGCCCCGAACCCGGCGTACATCAGCATAAGCAGGTGTTTTTGTTTGAAGAGTGTCGCCTCCTCGACGGATGAACATGCTTCATGAGTGATATGAAAGTGCAGGACCATCCCCCGGCTGGCTGCCAGATCGCCTATTTCCACAAAATGTGCATCCTCACCCATCGTGACAATCGCGTGGACGCCTTTCAATTGAAACCACATGGCCTTGGCGCTTGACCCGGCCTGGAATAAATTTTCACGACTTGTTGAAATCTGGGCATACCGCGTTTTGATGCTGCCGTCGTCACCAATAACAAAGGCGCAATTCTTCCTGCCGCCATTAACAAAATACGGCATCCCCACAATAACATATATGTCCCTCTCGTCGGCCTGGCTTCGAACGTCGTCCAGAGCGATTTGAAGCTCGGACGGATGGGCTTTGGATATAACCTCTTTCAGGTTACCCGTCACCGCCAACTCGGGGAACACAACGATGTCCGCTCCTTGGTCATCCGCTCGATGAATATAGCGCTGAATCCGCCTTACATTCCGACTCATGTCTCGCGAACATGTCATTTGCACCGCCGCGATTGTCATTTCCCGCTCTACCGATGAATACGGCGTAATATCCGGAATCGAACCGATATCTTCTCCATTCAACAGCTTTTCACCCATGTCCCAAAAGGATTTGAATATCGGGTGCATCCTTCTTTTTTTCGCTTCGAGCCTCGTGGCCTTGGAAATGTCGATATCTTCGACGATGAGACGGTCTTTTTCGTAGGTCGTGCACGCCCGGATCGAGCCATCGGGTCGGATAACGGCGCTGCCGCCCCCCCAGGGGCTATGCCCCATGAAATCCGTATCGTCATGGACGGGATTGCTGACGATGACATAAGCCCCGGTTCTTAGTGCCCAGGGCCGATATCGAATCCAGCGTAAGTCCGGCCGGCCGTCGTCGCCGCCATGCCCGCCGGAGATATCGATAATAACCTGCGAGCCCTGCACCAAACACGGCACGTCGGAATGTTCCAAATAGCCCCGGTCGGAACAAATCACCAGGTTAAAGGGGACGCCCTCAACGTAAAACCGTTGAGGCACTTCGGCATTTTTCTTGTAGAATAAAAGTCTCTGTCCGTTCGGATCGTACACCACTCCCCTGTTACGATAGGTTCCTGTATCAGTGAGTCTATAGCCAACTCCAAAAGCGACGTAGATATCGTCAGAATCTGCTCGCCGGCCAATCCGTGCAATCGCTCGATCCAGTTCGGCCCGGGTCGGGCTTTCCACGGCTACGTCGGACCAATAGAGCGCCCCTTCCGGAAAAATCACGATCCGACACCTCTCGACTTTCGCCTGGCTGATCAAACCGAGCAGCTTGTCACTGTTCTTCTCCAGCGAGTCCTCAATAACGGTCTGCGCGACGCCGACTCTCATAGTCTTGGAAAGTACGGTTTGATTTGAGACGCTCGTAAAAAACAACATCACTACCAGAAAACGACGACACATAATGTGAATCCCCTTCATTCGAATTCCCAATGGTCACGATGATGACAGTATACAACATCGGTCCACTCGCAACAATTAAGTCCTCACGCTCTGAGAATAAATCGCTTCTCTGGAACGCCCGAATTTATTAGAATGAGTCGCGTAAACATGCGTGAACGCAGCAAAAAGATGTTGGCGTACAATCTGATGGAGATGACCATGAAACGCTTGATACCAATTACCTTTGCCATAGCAATTATCACTCACTTCAATGCATCCGGCCTTCAATCCTTTTCCGGTCCTTTCGACGGGAAAACATTCAAAGGCAGAATCGCCTTTAGCTCCGACGGCAATTACAATGATGAGGACGACTGGGGTGCTTTTCCGGTGGCGATCGCCACCCTCGACGCGTTTGGCGTGACGGGCAAGCTGGTGCACGTCGATTATAACAACATCCTGGCCAAAAACGATCCCCACTTCTACAGAGAGATGACGGACAGCGTCTTGGGCTCGGCCGAAAGGTATCATATCTCTCGTTCGATCCTGTTCGACTGCCAGAAGGACCTGGAGGGCGCCATTGAGAGCATTAAAAATGTAATTAATGCGTCGTCAGCCGACAATCCACTCTATTACGTCTTAGCCGGCCCGATGGAAGTGCCGTTTCTCGGTATAAAAAAGTCCGATCCCGACAAGCGAAAATACGTCTATTGCATTTCTCACAGCCGGTGGAACGACGGTTACGCCGGGAGTGACCAGAAATTACACAATCACACAAAACGCGACGTCATCCCTTCCGGGATCAACTGGATCCAGGTCAAAGACGGCAATCCGAACCTGGCCCATCCGGGTGGCGCCGGCAAAAAATCAACTCCCGATCAATGGCGTTTGTACCATTGGCTGCGGGATTCGAGCGACCCGAAGCTACGATGGATTTTTACCCGTTTGGAGGCGGAGAAAAGGGCCGACATTTCCGACTCAACCATGACGTATTTTCTACTGACGGGTGATGAACAGGCTGACCTGGATAAACTGAAAAACCTGCTCGATGATAAAAAGATCCCGGCGTCGATGGATCCGAGGGACACCGTGAGGATTGAGGCGGAGAATTTCCTCGCTCTGGAAAACTTCGACGTGGACTCCCGCAAAGATCGACAAGCATCCCACAGGCTCAGCGTCAAACTCTCAGGCGAGGGACGAGGGCGCATACGGACGCCATTCAATCAACCCTATACGGCCCAGAGCGGCTGCTTCGACGTCGACGTTCGATATTTCGACGCGAAAGAAGGCCAATGCCGCATAGGGCTTATGGTCAACGGCGCCAGGCAAGGAGAGGTGTGGAGCGCATCGAACAAAAACGATGAGTGGACAACGCAGACGATCCCGAACGTCACCGTCAAGAACGGTGATGAGATCGTGGTGGTAGCCCGAGGCAGGAACGGAGGATACACCAAGTTGGACTATGTGCAGCTCAATCGCAAAGATACGACCTCGGGTTCCGCTGTGGAAGGTCTCGATGATCCGGCGGCCCGGCCCGGCCAGATTCTCGTCGCCGGCTCCAATCCAGGCATACTCAAGTACAACGGCGGTGGGCCGGCCTTCCTGTGCGGTCCCGACAACCCGGAAACCTTCCTCTTCCTGGGGGACCTCAATCCAGACGGGACGCGCTCGAACGGCCAGCAGCAACTGGTGATTGATCGGCTGGCGAAATCCGGAGCCAACGCCTTCCATTGTCAGATGTTCCGAATGCGTCGCTGCAATATCAAGGACGAAGGGGACGACACGCACTGTCCGTTCGTCGATTTCGATCCGAGCCGGCCGCTAAATAAGGCCATACTCGATCAATGGGACGGCTGGATCAGCCAACTCGAAAAGGCCAGCGTCGTCATCCACCTGGAATTCTACAACGACGCCACCGACGTCGAGCGGATGGGCTGGACGCTGGATGCAAACGGCAACCTGCATCTGGATGAAAAGCGGTTTTTCGAAGGGATCGTCAAACGCTTCAAACATCATAAGAATATTATCTGGGGTATCGAGGAGAGCCTCAACAAACTTCCGAGAGCGCGGACGCCGCACTTTAAGAAGCTCAGCGAACTCATCGCACGGGTGGACAACCATCATCACCCCATCGTTCACAGTTTCGTCACACTCGATACGTCTGAGGGGGATGTACATAAGGACCAGGTGATGAGCGATGAATATATCGGTGATCCCCATATCCAGCTGGTGACATGGCTGCACGTGCTCCCTCACGGAAAGGACTATGAAGCCCAGCACCGGGCGTACCTGAAATATTCGAGGATCGACAGCAACCGGTTCATTGCAATGAAAAATGAGACGGAGCGTTTCCCGCGTACCGAGCCCCAAAGCCGTATCTATCAATGGTCCTGCGCCATGACCGGGATGCACGCGCTGGAAGCCGGGCATGATGTCATCAGAAGACAAAAGTTGCTCGCGGCCGACGGCCGAATCGCCAAATTCATGGAGCAAACCGATTTCCACACGATGACCCCGCGAGATGATCTGGCCGCGGGCTCGACCCGGTGGGTGCTGGCCAACCCGGGGAATTCTTACATTGCTTATACGTACGCTTATTCCGGGCCGATGGGCATCAAGAACATGACCGCCGGCACGTATGACCTGAAATGGTTCGATACGGTAGACGGTGATACGGTGATCCGAACGGGCATCTCAGTGTCTTCCGGCGATGCCACCTGGAGCAAACCGGATTCAATGAGTAACGAGATTGCCCTCTATATCACGCGCCAATGAACCAAGAGGTCATATCCTCAGGAAGATTTTGCGGCGATACATCCACAGCACGATCAGCCAGAGCACGAGCAGTACGACAGCACGCTCCAGGACCGGCGAGTACGCCGTGCCGAAGAACTCGAAAATGTTCCGGCCAAGATGGCGTTTACAGTTTTCTCGGATAAATCCGCCCATTAACTGCCACATGCAGTAGAGCGTGATTGGATTGAGCCCGACGATCACGAATGGAAACGTCCATCGCTTCCAGCCGCGCCATTCAATGATCGCGACGAAGGCAGCCAGGATCAGGGTGACCCAGCCGGCGCTATAGATCGCCCAGGAAGGCGTCCAGATCCGCTTGATAATCGGGCACAGGCCCAGCAGCGCGATAGCTCCTCCCGCGACGATTCCCGTCACGCCGAAGAGTCCAAGGCGCTTCATTTTTCGGGTGATCGCCAGATTGCTGCGCAACAACTCGCCCGCCAGCAGGCCGAAGATCATCGTCGCCATCGACGGGATGAAGTTCAGCGTCTGATAACCGCCCTTGCTGAAAGCGAACGGTTCCTCGCGCGGGAACAGATTCAGGAACCAGCGGTCGATTGCGGCGGCAAAGTTTGCGTTCTTTTCCCAATGTGCCTCAAAGCCGGTCAGAAAGGTCCAGTCCGGTGGTAAACCGACGCTCGCCCAATCGAAATCCGATACCGGCAATGGATAAACCACGAAAGCCAGCCAATAAAAAAAGAGGATTCCAAAAGCGGCGAGCCACTGCGTTCGCGGTTTGGCGAACGCCAAAAGAAAAACAATCGGATAGCCCAGGCCGATTTGCGCGAGTACATTGTTGAAAGACCAAACCGTCTGTCGGCTCCAGGCGGACGTGAGAAAAACCGCCAGTAGTACAAGCACCAGGGCACGCCAGAGCGCGTGAGCGAGCATCGATCTGAATCTCTGGCCAAGTGCACGGCGTTTGGCAACAGACCACGGCAACGCAACGCCGACCATGAACATGAACGCCGGTTGAATGATGTCCCACAGCGTGAAGCCAGCCCATTGCGCATGTGCGGTCTGGTGCGCAATGAACCCCCATAGGCCGCTGTCGGGGTGCTGGCGAGCTACTTGGGCCAGACCCAATCCGCTCGAAGCCATCATCAGCATAATCACGCCGCGATAGGCGTCGAGTGAGACAAGGCGCTCGGATGGTGCGATCTCAGGAGTTGTGCTATCACTTTTATCTACTTTTCGGACCATTTTCGCATTCGGAACTTTGGAAATCTTGAAACTCGAAATTCGAAACACGTTTTACCAGTGCTTCATTTCTTTCAACGGATTCCCAAATCAACAGAGGAAGACCGTTGGGACTGGCCTTCCTCTGTTTGATCGTGAGAGTGAATTTTCTATAGAGCCTATACCAGCGTATCGCGGCCGGTAGCGATGGAATGGAAAACGCCGGGGCCGGATCTCAGACGTTCCTGCTTAGGCACTAAGTCTTGCTTGCTGGCGTTCAGCAACCACTTCCAACTCAAGGTGCGACCCGTAAATGCGGCGGTTCGGGCGCCGATGGCCGTCAGCGTACTTTCGGCGATCCGCTGGCCCTCGTTAAGCACGTTGCCGCTTCGAATACTCTTGACCAGGTCGATGTGTTCCTGGTCCATTCCGTTAACGTGTTCGCCACTGTACTTCCAGGGATTTTCACCTTCGATGCTGCTGCTGCAGTTGCTCGTGCCCTTCGTACCGACGATCTTCTCGCCATTGCGTCCTTTGCCGGGGCTGTGGCCGCTGAAGCTCAGGCAACGGGCGCCGTTGGCATACTCAAATTCGGCGAAGATATGATCCCAGATGTCTCCGTTGTACTTCTCCCAACTTGTCTCGCTGCCATTGTTCAACTTCCGGCAAACATCCTTGGCCGAATTAACCTGACTTTCATTGAAGGTTCGCCAGCCTCGACCGCCCACGGCGGTAAACTTCACCGGCGGGCCGTTGAAACACCAGTTCATGACGTCGATATTGTGAATGTGCTGTTCGCAAATCTGGTCGCCCGAGATCCAGTTGAAATGATACCAGTTGTAACATTGCCATTCCAATTCGCTCATACCTTCCTGATAGCCGCGGAACCAAATGCCGCCGCCGTACCAGTAGCACTGACCGCCCACCAGCTCGCCGATTTGCCCGTCATGGATTCGCTTCATCAGCTCCACGCGGCTGAACTCATGCCGGCGCTGCGTGCCGCAGACAATGGCCAATCCCTTTTCCTTGGCCAGCTTCGAGGCTTCCATGACTCCCCGGCAGCCGGCGACGTCGGTCGCCACGGGTTTTTCAGTAAAGATGTGCTTACCAGCCTTAATCGCGGCCAACATTTGCCGGCTGCGAAAGGCCGGGGCCGTTGCCATCACCAATAGATCCGCTTCGCATTGGGCGATCTTCTCATGGCAGTCGAAGCCCCAGAAAAGGTGGTCGTCGTCGATCTTTACGCGACCTTTGTATTTGTCTTCTCTTAAAAGTCTTTCCCGCGTTCTGCGAACCTGACTCTCAAACAAGTCGGCCAGGGCGATGACTTCGATCCCCGGGTCGGCGTTCAGGTTCTGGCGCAGGGCGCCGTTGCCGCGCCCGCCGCAGCCGAGCAAACCAACTTTAATCTTGCCCGACCCTCGTGCATGGGCTAATTGCGCCACCGAGCCGGCCAGCGCTGCTGCGTTAACGGCCGCGGCCGTATGTTTATTGGATTTACCTTTGTCTTTCTCTGACGCTCTCATATTTTGAATCTCCTATGTTTTTTGAGACCTATCTTTACACTCGCAACATTTGATGTTTATTTGCCGTTTAGCCCCGTCTTCTTCCACGACTCGGTTGCACCCAACCGGGCATTTGATATTTGCCGGGAATCGCAAACGGGGGCAGTTCTTTGGAATCGCTTAACTTCAAGTTGTCGGGCGGCAATAAATCCAG
>Ga0272441_10010500_pt1 | contig 13996 bp, 9 predicted proteins | sample SSMProp6N_FD_193582 | JGI IMG/M metagenome (GOLD analysis project Ga0272441, IMG submission 193582) | Marine sediment archaeal communities from Little Sippewissett salt marsh, Falmouth, MA, United States - SSM-Prop-6N | ecosystem: Environmental > Aquatic > Marine > Wetlands > Sediment ... | reverse complement strand
TTCAATGACATCCGGATACAGGGTGCCCTGAGCCAGGAAATCGACATTGCCAATGCGTTTGGCTTCTTCTTCAAACACATCGATAAATCGTTTTCCAATGGATTTCCGTTTCATTTCAGGATCGGTCAAATCTTTTAAATCAGCGAGAAATCGTTCTGCAGCATCCACATAAACCAGATGAAGATCAGGAAATGCCTGAAGCACCTCTTCTGCTTCATTTTTTCTGAGAAGGCCGTTGTTGACAAATACAGATGTCAATTGATCTCCAACAGCCCGATGGATCAGTTTGGAAGCCACAGCCGAATCCACACCTCCGGACAATCCGCAAAGCACCTGACCGGTTCCTATCTGATCCCGAATGCCATGTATGGATGACTTGACAAAATGTTCCGGTGTCCATTGACCTGTGCATTGGCAGACACGATAAACAAAATTTTCCAGAATTTGTCCGCCCTGTTCAGTGTGCACAACTTCCGGGTGAAATTGAATACCGTATATCCGGCGCTGACTGTCAGCAATTGCAGCGTTTTCTGCATTCTCAGTATGAGCGATTCGCAGAAAGCCAGGCGGAACCGCTGTTAAATGATCGCCATGACTCATCCATACATTCAGTTGACCCGATAAACCATAGAAAAGATCTGAATTGTCTTCGACAACAAGAGCTGCGTGGCCGTATTCCCGCCGTGCCGCTCCATTGACTTCACCTCCAAGAAGATACCCGATCAGTTGCATCCCGTAGCAAATACCCAGCACCGGAATGTTCAACTGAAATATTCGAGGATCCGGACGGGGGGCGTCTTCCGTATATACACTGCTGGGCCCCCCTGATAACACAATGCCTTTGGGGTGAACTTTTCGAATCGATTCAATCGAACGATTGAAAGGAACAATTTCACAATAAACATGCTTTTCGCGAATACGGCGGGCAATCAGCTGCGTATACTGTGAGCCAAAATCAAAAATCAGGATTGTTTCATCATATAGAGAATTCATCGGATTTCTTTAATTCAATCTCAAATTGACATCTCTTCATAAATTAATAAAAATCATATCCACTTTGCAGTCTATAAATAAATCAGGATATATTCCAGGTCTTCAATGATTCCAGAAAATCATAACAGGTCAAGTCATAATGTATCGGTGTAATCGAAACCATATTCTGATCGATTGCACCATCATCAACCTCAGCGGATGTTTCCTTATTGAGTTTCTGTCCGGTAAGCCAATAATAAATACGTCCATGAGGATCGATTCGCTTATCAAATTCTTCCCGGTACAAAGCCGATCCCTGACGTGTAATCGCCACACCGCATATTTCTTTCTCCGGGCAGGCTGGTACATTGACATTGAGAAATACTTTGTCTGGCAGCTCTTTTTCTAGCAGTAAATCCGCTAATTTCCTGGCAAATTTTGCCGCATATATAAAATCAGGATTATAAAATGTCCCTAAAGATATTGCAAAAGACGGAACTCCCAAAATAGCACCTTCGGTTGCTGCTGAAACCGTCCCTGAATATATGGTGTTGATTCCGGTGTTTGGTCCGATGTTGATCCCGGAAATAATAATATCCGGTTTACGCTTCAAAATGGCCCAGTATCCGATCTTGACACAATCTGCAGGCGTCCCTTTTACAGCATAGCCGTAAAACTCTCCATTTTTTGAATAGTCAAATACGCGAAGAGGATCCGACAACGTGATGGCATGTCCTACAGCACTCATTTCAGTGGCCGGCGCCACAATCACAACTTCATATTGATGCTTGAAAATCTGATGCAGCGCCAACAATCCGGGAGAAGCAATTCCATCATCATTGGTCAACATCACAAAAGGTTTTTTTTTCTTTTTCATCATCCAATAAAAAAAGTCAATATTTTTTCCAATGTATCCCGCATCTCTTTTCGATGCACAATGGCATCAACAAATCCATGTTCCAGCTGAAATTGCGACCGCTGAAAGCCTTCCGGTAAATCCTGCCCAATCGTTTGTTTGATCACGCGAGGGCCCGCAAAACCAATCAGCGCGCCGGGCTCGGCCAGATGAATATCTCCCAGCATGGCATAACTGGCCACAACACCTGCTGTGGTTGGATTGGTCAGAATCGAGACATACAATCCGCCATCATCAGAAAACCGTGCCAGTTTAGCCGATGTTTTTGCCATTTGCATCAATGAAATAATCGACTCCATCATCCGGGCGCCGCCGGAAGCGCATACCAGAACAAGGGGAATTTTACGTCCTCTGGCCTGATCCACGGTCCGGGCGACTTTTTCACCAACTACAGATCCCATGCTGCCGCCGATAAAACGAAAATCCATTACTCCGAACATAATCGGAATGCCCTTGATATTGGCAGATCCGGTACGAACTGCGTCCTTGAGTCCTGTTTTTTTCTGAGCCGCTTTGAGCCGATCCTCATATCGTTTACTGTCCTTAAAATTAAGAAAATCATACGGCTCTAAATTCGTTTCCGTTTCTTTGAAACTACCTGCATCCAGAAGAAGGTCCAAATAATCCTGACTTGAGATGCGAAAATGAAAATCACAATGATTGCACACATGCGCATTTTCACGCAGCTGTTTTCGATAAATAATTTCGCCGCATCTTTCGCATTTCAACCATAATCCGTCAGGCATCTCCTTCTTTTTTTGGGCCATCAGCCCGGGTTTTTTCCGCTTAAACCAGGCCATACACACCTCGCAACAGCTGAATTGAACAATAAAATTTGACAGTCTTCAAAATATACAAACCTCTTAATTAAAATCAAAAAAATTAGCACAGAACAATCAACACGATGACAATCGATTTCGGGGAAATGACGCATGCTGTCACATCTATTTTAATCATGCCGCAAATCTTTGGCCATGACGATCGCATCTTCACATTCAGCTTCATAATAGTTTCTGCGGACACTGATTTCCTTAAATCCCAGTTTATTGTATAGACACCGTGCCGGATGATTGGACTTTCGAACCTCCAGCCAGGCCCATCGCAGATCGGAATGCTGAAAAAACAACTGATGAATTAATTTTTGGGCCAGTCCCCGTTGACGCCAATCCGGGTGCACAGCCAGATTTCCAATATGTACTTCGTCCATCACATGCCATGCCACCAGATAGGCAACCACGTGACAATCATACTGACAGACAAGACTGATCGCATCGGAACGGCGCAGATCATTGATAAAGCTTTCCAGGCTCCAGGGTGAATGAAATGATATCTTTTCTATATCCATGACTTGTTTTAAATCCTCCTCAGCCATAGAACGGATATTCAAATCCGAATCCTGAATATGGCAATGATCAATCAATGTGTCTCGTTCCGGAAAAACAATCACTTGTTCGCACCGGATTCCTTTGCTCAGTTCCCTATAAGTATATATTTATTATTTCTGAATATCATGGTTATTTCCTAATAGGACACTAGGCCACACCTTGAAACCGATTCAGATACTCGGGAATCGCTTCATCCGGATCTGTATACTCACCGGCGGCCAATTTGTCCCTTCCAAGGGCAGCGACCGAAAATCCACTTGGATTATCATATTCCTCTGTTAACAAAACAGTTCGATGATCACGCTCAAGTATTTCTTTAAACTGTCTGGACCCGCTGCCGATAAATAAAATCTTTTCTTCTCCAAGCCCATTAAAAATATTGTTTTCATCGACAATACCATCCGCCTGACCGGGAATCCACCGGTTTTCACACCACTGAAAGACACCACGATACGCTTCTCCCTTCCTTGATGTGAGCAGGACGCAGGCTTGGGTGCAGACAGGTAGAACGGGCCGAATCAGGGCTTCCAATGTCGAAACGGCAATCAAATTCAATTCAGCACCAAAAACAAGCCCTTTCGCAAATCCCAATCCGATACGCAATCCTGTAAATGAACCCGGCCCATTGGATATGGCAACACCATCCAATGTTTTCAGTTGAATTTCAGCATTGGCACAGATCCAATTCACCATATCAGAAAGCACTTCTGCGTGGCTGTGTTTTCTCACAAGACGCTGTTCTGCGATGAGTCCCTCGTCTCCTGCCAATCCCACACTGCAAACCGTTGTGGCTGTTTCTATTCCCAGAACAATCATGCTGTTATCCGTTCTATGGGACGGTCGGATGGACCGGTTATTGTCAGCCGGCGCATATTGAATTCACCTTGATTTTCAGGAAGCCGGTTCAGTTCAATTCTGAACATTGAAGGCGGCAACAGCGGCTCTCCTCGATCTGCCCATTCGATAACCGATATTCCATCCGCATAAAAATAGTAATCCAAATCAAGCAGTTCAATATCCTCTAAAGCAGTTAACCGGTAAAAATCAAAATGATACACCGGCAGCCGGCCTGAATAATATTCCTGTATTAATGTAAATGTGGGGCTTGTAACAACATCTGTCACATGAAGCCCCCGGCAAATTCCTTTTGTAAAAACTGTTTTTCCGCTTCCCAGATTTCCAAACAGCGCAATAATATCTCCGCGGCGCAATAATAAAGCCAGGCTTTCACCTGTCCTGAATGTTTCCTCCCCATTCGCTGTCAAGATTTCAACGGTTCTCAATGGCATCATGGCTTCAGGATTTAGGATCAAGGATAACAACGGCTAAAATCATTTCTTCAAGAGACACACCCCCATGCTGAAAGCTGTCTCGATATAATGAAATATATTTATGATAATTCGTCGGATAGACGAAATAATAATCTTCCAGCGCGATTAAATAATTGGTGTTGATACCCCGGGCAGGCAGTTTGAATTCATGGGGATTTTTAATTTCGAGGCAATGCTTTGCTTCTCCCCGAATGGCCCGGCCGTACTTGTATCTCACATTGGTGGACGTTTCCCGATCGGCATGAACCGTTGATCCCCGCATACAGCGGATTGATCCATGATCTGAAGTCAATACGACTTTAATCCCCGCCTGTGAGGATGCTTTTAATATTTGAAACAGAGCCGAATGCTCAAACCAGGTGCGCGTCAATGACCGGAACGCGGATTCATCCGGAACAATTTCGCGTAATATCTGAGAATCACTGCGACGATGCGCCATAATATCCACAAAATTAAATACCATAGCCGAAAGAGGTGTATTTAAATAAGAATCAATATTTTTTATGACCTGTCTGGCATCCTCTGAATCCATCAATTTTACATACTTCGATTCGGGTTTTAACGGGATTCCCAGCCGCTTGAGCTGATCCATGAGCAAAGGATGCTCGAACCGGTTTCGACTGTGTTCATCATCTTCACCCTGCTTCCATAAATCTGAGTAGTCCGCTTCGATATCAATCGGAAATAATCCTGAAAAAATCGCATTTCTGCTGTAAGGTGTTGCTGTGGGCAGAATTGAAAAATAATAATCCCGCTGAATTAAAAACCAGTCATACAGCATCGATTCCAAAATCAGCCATTGATCCAGGCGCAAATTGTCGATGATTATGAAAAGAACATGATGACCCCCCTGAAGCAATGGGAGCACATACTTGGGAATCAGATCAACAGAAAGCGTCGGCCGGGATTCTCCGGCCAGCCAGCGTGAATAATGGCTGCCAATGTATCTTCCAAAAGCCTGGTTGCATTCCCGTTTTTGATCATGTAATGTCTGCCTCAATCCCAGTTCAGGATGCGCATCCAGATCCAGATCCCGCTCGGATAGTTTCAAATGAATATCCACCCACATCTCGGGGGTCATGTCCTGAGCCAGGAGGGCTGAAATTTCGCCGAATTCCGATGTGTATTCACGGGCCACTTTTTCCTGAGAAATTCGCTGCCGCTCTAAAATTCGCTTGCATGTGGAAAAAATTTGACTGGGATTGACCGGCTTGGTTAAATAATCCTCTATCTGTACGCCGATGGCCTCTTCCATCAGGTTCTCTTCTTCGCTTTTGGTTACAAGGATCATTGGCAATGCCGGACGCAGCGATTTGATAACAGGCAGTGCTTCCAATCCATCCATACCCGGCATCATTTCGTCCAGAAGAACCAGATCATAAGGATTGCTCCGAATCAGACTGATCGCATCTTCGGCGTTGGTGACAGAGGTGACCGAATAGCCTCGATCTTCGAGAAAAAGAATATGGGGTTTCAGATGCTCAACTTCATCATCAACCCATAAAATTCTGCCTTTTGCTTTTTTCATAGGGCACAAATTACTAATTTTTTCATTGAGAAGCAACTGCTTTTACTTGACAGCATCTCAGACAGCTTCCAGCTTTCCGTATGGCATTTCGCCGCAGAAAACCGGTCCCTGCACAAGCATTCGCTTGCAACTTCGAAAGGAACGTTTACAGATTGCATCCCATTTTCTTAAATCAATGCAAAATGTATGTCGGAAATGTCATATTTCAGTCATGGTATAAAATTTGCTTAATCATTGAATAAATTTATAAAAATATTCAAATCCTAAAGCATAGGAAATGATCCATGAAATTAAGTATAAAAAAGGCCGGGCTTTTCATTGTAATGTCACTTTTCACTTATCAGTCATTCGCGCAAATTCAATGGACTGCCAATGGAGTGAAAGCAGGCAGCAGTGATGCGATCAATGTGAATATCAGTACTGTTCCCGATGGTCGGGGAGGCGCGTTTATCGCCTATGAAAAAAGTCTGTCGCCAGATGTAAATATTTATGCGCAATGGCTGGACGGCAGTGGCACACCCCGTTGGGGAGTTTCCGGCAAGCCTGTGGATATCAGCGGATTGAATCAAAAAAATCCCTCGGTTGCTTCAGACGGAAGCGGAGGATTCTATGTGGCCTGGACCGATGAGGGTTCAGGCAGAATTAAAGCACAGCGGCTGAATTCAGGCGGCAATCCTTTATGGACGGTCAACGGGATTTACGCGACGTCGAATACGTCTGCCCTGCAATACTCGGTGCAAATTGTGGCCGACGGAAACGGAGGCGTTATTCTTGTCTGGAAAGACGAACGGAATTATGTGACAAAGGGCACCGACCTTTATGCGCAACGGCTGGACAATCAGGGAAACCGGATGTGGGCAGCTCCCGGTGTGGTCGTTACAGAAGCGGCTGCAGATCAATCTCAGCATGAAATCTCGACAAATGGGAACGGGAGCGTTGTGGTTGTCTGGACCGATTACCGGAATCAGGGGACAACGGACACCGATATTTATATGCAGAGCCTCAATGCAGCCGGTTCACGCCTGTGGCATGACAGCGGCAACTATGACGGAATTCCGATTTGTACGGCGAATAATGCACAGAAGAATACGGCTATCATATATACAGGCCAAAAAATTGGTGTTGCCTGGCAGGACAAGCGAAACGATCAATATGACATATATGCACAATTACTTGAAATCAACGGAGATTTTACCTGGGGCACAGTGAATGGGAAACTCATATGCAATGCGTCCGGTGATCAGACAAATCCAAAAATCTGCAAGGGCGTCAATCACGGACTGATAATCGCCTGGGAAGACGCGCGTTCGGGCAATGATATTTACGCGCAGCGCATGACGGTTGGCGGAGGATCCAGCTGGACAGCAAACGGGAAGTCTGTGATCACCTCTGCAAACTGGAAGGCAAACCTTGAAATTGTCTCAGACGAAGCCGGCGGCTGTGTGATTGCCTGGATGGACAATCGGAATGTCAATTTTGACATTTACGCGCAGCATTTGGGTATCAATGGAAATTTAATGTGGAATACCAATGGGTATTCGATCTGCAATGCAACCGACCATCAGTACTGGCATCAAATGGTTTCTGATGGTTCGGGTGGAGCCATTACTATATGGCAGGACCATCGGTCGGGCGCTTCGGATGTCTATGCGCAGCTGACCAATGACAATTTGACTATCGAATCGCCGACTGCCGGAGACCGCTGGGCCGGAAGCCAGTCTCAAACCATTGAGTGGACATTTCACACCAGTCAAATTGTTTTCGACCATTTTACAATTTTAGCCTCTTCGGCCTCCGGGGACGGTTTTCCGACAACCGTCGCTCAAAATGTTTCCCCTGCCGCTTTAAGTCACTCCTGGACACCGGGCACTGTCAATTCTACCACGGTACGATTAAAAATTGTAGCGTATAACAATAGCAATGTAAAATTGGCTCAATTTATCAGCGAAACATTCACCATTGATTCAGACCCTCCAGACACTTTTAATTTATTATCACCGGGCAATGGAACCATGGTCGATCTGCAGCCGACATTTCAATGGCAGGCCACAAACGACAATCTCTCCGGTCTGGATCATTACGAACTGGTCATTGACGGCCAAACCATTAAAAATAACCTTAATGTGACAAGCTATACCTTAACAAGTCTGGAAAAACTCAGCGATGGGCCGCATTCCTGGTATATCCGCGCAGTGGATGAGGTCGACCAGATACGAAAATCCGCCACATGGAATCTCACAGCCGCCGAAGACAATACGCCGCCCAATCCGTTTAATCTGACGGCTCCGGCGAATAACAGCTGGACAAAAAATATCAATCCGGAATTCACATGGGAATCCGCAACAGATGACATCACGGGCATCCACCATTACAAACTCTTTGTGGACGGAGGCATCAATCCGATTGCGGATAATATTCCGCCTGACAATCCGTCCATCAATACAGTCACTTTGGCCGTGGGAAGCCACACCTGGTATGTTGTTGCCGTCGATTCCGCATTCAATGAGCGCCAGTCAACTCAGACATGGACCATAAAAATCGACAATGTGATCCCGCAGGCATTTTCACTCACAGGCCCGTCGAACAACTCCTGGCATCCCACCGATACCCCCACGTTTTCCTGGCAGGCGTCACAGGATGCCGGGTGCGGTCTGGCCGAATATGAACTCTATATCGATGGCGGGGGCACTCCCTGGGTCGATAATATTTCACCGGATATCACACAGCTTTCTCTTTCCCAGGGCCAGGCCCTGCCTGAAGGCACACATACCTGGTATATTGTCGCCAGGGATGTACTGGGCAATGGCCGGCCCTCCAGTGCCACCTTTAACATCGGTATTGATATTTCGTCGCCGGAAGCGTTTAATATCACATCTCCCGCAAATAATGCTTATGTGACAACAAATCTGCCGACATTCAACTGGCAGGCCACGACAGATGCAATTACCGGCATTGCAGAATACCAGTTGTGTATTGACGAAACACTGAATAAGGACGGACTCACCTCAACTTCGACGACACCCGCCTCAGCTTTATCTGAAGGTCAGCATTCATGGCAGGTTATCGCAGTGGATGAAGTAGGCAATACCGCCTGGTCGTCTCAATGGCACTTCACAGTGGACACACAGCCGCCTGCAAATTTCAACCTTATTTCACCCGCAGCTTCTCAGACAGTTTACCACAATAAACCCACACTGTCATGGCAGACAACAACAGACGCCACTTCCGGATTCGATTATTTTAAATGTATTTTGGATAATCAAACGATAGCCAATCATTTGACTGCCGAACAGACCGAATATACGATATCCACAGCGCTGTCAAACGGAAATCATACATGGAAGGTGGTCGCCTATGATAAAGCCGGCAATTCCAGACAAGCCGGGCCCAGGAATTTTACTACCCAGGTAACGGCTCCCGAAATCACTTCATCGCAAAACGCGGAAGCAACAGAAGATTGCTATTTTACCTACACAGCCACTGCCACCGATGCGGAAAATGATATGCTGACATTCTCATTTGAGAATTATCCGGGATGGCTGACTGTGGCGGGAGCAACCATCAGTGGCACACCCACAGAGGGAATCACCAGCACGACCTTCACAATTAAGGTCAATGACGGCATTTTTGAAGTCTCCCAGCAAGTCAATCTCACGGTCATTGCGGTGGATGATCCGCCTCATATCACCTCGCCCGCAGCAGCGGATGCAACAGAGGATCAAAATTTCACATATACAGTCACTGCTTCGGATCCGGAGAATGATCCGATTACCTATTCATTTTCAGGATACCCGGACTGGATGTCGGTGTCCGGAGCCACAATTCAGGGTGCGCCACCCGAGGGGGTAACCTCGGTAACATTCACAACCACGGCTACAGCCAATGGCAAAACGGACGAACTGGACGTGACAATCTCTATCGCCGGTGTGGACGATCCACCTCATATCACATCCGCTTCCACAGGCAATGCCACTGAGGACATCAATTACTCATACACAGCCACGGCCACCGATCCCGAAAATGATCCCATCACACTCACTTTTTCACAATATCCGGACTGGATGTCGGTCTCCGGCGCCACGATCGAGGGTGCTCCGCCTGAAGGAGTAACCGCTTTCTCATTCAAGGTTACCGCTGCAGCCAACGGGAAATCACACCAGCTGACAGTGAACGTGACAGTACAGACTGTGGATGACGACCCTCAGATCACATCTGAGAGTGCCGTTTCTACAGAGGAAGATATCTCATTCTCATATACAGCTTCCGCATTTGATGCTGAGAATGATCCCATTACATTCACATTTTCACAATATCCGGACTGGATGTCGGTTTCCGGAAACACCATCCAGGGAACCCCGACAGAGGGCATTACATCCGGCTCCTTTACACTGACAGCGACTGCCAATGGCAAAACGGATCAATTGACTGTCACTGTCACCGTGACCCCAGTGGATGATCCGCCTCACATCACATCAGCCTCGACAGGAGAGGCAACTGAAGATATTCCATTCTCCTATACAGCCACAGCCACGGATGCCGAGAACGATCCCATTGATTTCACATTTACTGATTATCCGGACTGGATGACGGTCTCAGGATTTATCATTGAGGGAGCACCTCCGGACGGCATCTCCACATTCAATTTTACAGTTACAGCCTTGGCCAATGGAAAATCAGATCAGCAGGTGGTCACCATCTCAGTCACATCGGTCAATGATCCCCCCCGGATTACTTCTGAGGATTCAGTATTTACTGTCGAGGATCAGCCGTTTACCTATACAGCCACAGCCACGGATGAAGAGGGCGAACCGATAACCATTCACATCCTGAATCTTCCCTCATGGGTGACACTGAATCAGTCCACAGTAAGCGGCACTCCGTCCAATGAACAGACGGATACGCTGTTTACAATCATTGCAGAGGCTGACGCCCAATCCGATACGCAGCAGGTATATATCTTTGTTCAAAATGTGAATGATCCGCCTCAGATCACTTCACCGGACACGGCTGATGCGACCGAACATAAACTGTTCTCATACTCGGTGACGGCTTCAGACATTGACGGACCCAATCTGTCTGTGCAATTTAACTCTTATCCGGACTGGATGAAACCCATGGGGCGGATGATTCGCGGAACCGTTCCTGCCAATTGTCAGGACACGACCTTTCAAGTGGTCGTTTCGGACAACGATCCGGATTCCGTATTGACGGATTCATTGATTGTAACCGTACGTATTAAGCAGATCAATGATCCGCCAGTGTTTAACCTCTCATTTCCCGATCCTCAGTTTCAGGATCCGGATACCATTCGCCTGATCATTGATCTGAATGATTATGCGGAAGACCCAGATAATGCGGACAGTGAGCTCATATGGAGCTTTGCCTTAATCGATTCTCAAAATGTAATCGTGTCTATCGATCCCGTATCCCATCAGGCCACTGTCGAAGCTGTACATATGACGAGTGATTTTCATATTGAATTCACAGTCAAGGATCCAAAACTGGCATCGGCAACAGACACGTTGGCAGTTGGTGTTCTCATCACAAGTATCAATCAAAAAACAGCAGAGGTGCCGAAGACATTCTTCCTGTCTCCGAATTATCCCAATCCTTTTAATCCGAAAACCACCATCTGTTATGGTGTTCCCCGAAGCGCCCATGTCCGATTGACCATTTTTAATATTCGGGGAGAGATTGTCACCACCTTGGTAGACCGATTTCATACACCTGGCACTTATCAAATTCAATGGGTTGGATCCAGCATGTCCTCGGGTCTTTATTTTTACAGGATAGAAGCGGATACCTGGCAACAAATTCGGCGAATGATACTATTAAAATAAGAATGGATGCCCTCGTAAAAAAAAATGTATTTTTTGCTTGACACAGCTTATTTTTTTATTATCTTTATGGAACCATTTTTTGTAAGAAACGCAGCCTGATCGTACAATTTTACTAAGACAATACGATGGAGGAATGGTTCTATGTCGCAGAGTCCTAAAATTAAAAAAGTATTCTGTGAATTCTGCGGAAAGGAAATCCCGAAAGAACGAATGGAAATACTGCCGGAAGCAACAACATGTGTCGAATGCAGTCAGACACAACCATATTCCAAGGCTGAAGTCATTGGCCTTAATGGTGACGCAGAAAATGAGAACCGTCTCAATCTGGAAGACTATGAAGATTCGAACGGAGATTTATCCCTCTCACTGGACGATGGATGGTAAACCGGTTTTCCTGCGGGAAAACAGCATACTTTAATAATGCATCCATTCTGCAATAAAATACCTCTATAGTTTTTATATAATATAAGCAAAATGTATCAAGAGCGGTGTCCGCCACAGAAGACGCTGGCTTCTATGAAATAAATGGTTATTTTAAATAAATTCCCTTTTCAATTTTCTTGCCCCGATCACCTGAGGCAGGCCATTGAAGGAGACAGATATGGAATACCAAACCCGTTATTTTGATAAATCCGGCAAAGAAAATACAGAAACAGTACTCGACCTTGTCCAGGACTGGGCGGATCGTCTCGATATTAAAACGATTCTTGTGGCTTCAACTTCAGGAGAAACAGGCCTGCTTGCTATAAATAAAATTCATCATCATCAAATGATTGTCGTCAGCCACTCTACCGGTTTTCGGGAAGCCGGCATGCAGGAAATGGAACCGCAATATCGAAAAGCTATTGAAAAATCAGATGGAAAAGTACTGACATGTCAGCATGCGTTTGGTGGTGTGGGCCGGGCTCTCCGATTGCAGCACAGCACACATTCTCTTGAAGAACATATAGCCAATTCATTGCGTATTTTTGGCCAGGGAATGAAGGTGGTTGCCGAGATCACTTTGATGGCAGCCGATGCCGGATGGATCAATACAACAGACGATATCATCGCAGTGGGTGGAAGCAATCATGGTGCCGATACTGCTGCTGTTATTTGCCCTGCAAACGCCACTCGTTTTTTTGATCTGAAAATTCGCGGTATTTTATGCAAGCCCTGGGATTTTTAGTATGAATATCTCATGATATGAAACACGGCTATCCATATATTTGTCTGGCACTGATCATCTTTGTATCATCGGTTCAGGGACAAAAACGCCATATGACCATTGATGATCTCTGGTCCTTTCAACACATTAAAGATTTTGCTTTATCTCCAAATGGGGACTGGATTGCAATAGCGGCAGTAAAATATCAGGATGGCCAGGAAAACCAGGACCTCTATCTTATCACCAGTCAGGGCGGTTCCGCAAGACAGCTCACTGCCTATCCGGGCTATGACGGCTGCCCCCGATGGAGTCCGGACGGATCATTACTGGCGTTTCTTTCCGATCGCACTGGTCAGCGGCAAATTTATATCCTTCCGATGGCCGGCGGAGAGGCCCATCCTGTCAGCACCATTAAAAACGGGATTCAGGATTTTCTCTGGTCACCCAACGGTGACTATTTTGCACTGACCACCCGAATTGATGTTTCTCACGAACGGGCATCTGACAATTTAAATCCGGTCGATTCAAACACGAAAATAATCGATCGGCTCCCTTTCAATCGTGAAAATGACTGGCAACAAAATCAGGTTCTACACCTTTTCGTCATGCCGTTTTCAGGTGGCATACCCTGGGATGTGACACCGGGGAATTACAATGCGCCTGCGATTCACTTGGGCAGTCATCAGGATTTCGCATTTTCACCCGACGGCCAGGAAATTGCCTTTGTGCGTAATATTGATTCCACTCATGTTCTTTCCACCAATAACGACATTTATATCGTTCCTTCCCGCGGAGGTACCCTGAAACGAATCACTCTAAACCTGGGCAATGACAACCAGCCCGTTTATTCACCTAATGGAAAGTATCTGGCCTTTCG
>Ga0272441_10010499_pt1 | contig 13997 bp, 12 predicted proteins | sample SSMProp6N_FD_193582 | JGI IMG/M metagenome (GOLD analysis project Ga0272441, IMG submission 193582) | Marine sediment archaeal communities from Little Sippewissett salt marsh, Falmouth, MA, United States - SSM-Prop-6N | ecosystem: Environmental > Aquatic > Marine > Wetlands > Sediment ... | reverse complement strand
AAAGAGCACAAAGTACATCACTAAGGTGCACAAAGGACTTTTGATACATCCTCATTTACTTCCAGTAATATATTTTCCAGCCCTTTTCCCTGGCTTTTTTCAGAAGTTTCCTGTCAGGATTTACACATACGGGTGTGCCAACAAGGGAAAGAGCCGGCAGATCAGCAATTGAGTCTCCATAATACCAGCTTTCTTCCGGACTGCAGTTCATCGATTCACAATATTTAAGCATCCTTACGACTTTTTCTTCCCTGTAGCAGAGAGGACCGACAGATCTTCCTGTCAGCAGGCCGTTCTCAACCCCGAGCTCTGAACAGATGAAATCATCCATTTTCAGCTCTTTTAAAATTTCACGACCTATGGCTGCAGGTGTTGTAGACAGGATAACTGTTTTCGCACCATTCTCCCTGTGCATGTTTATTTCTTTAAGTGCTTCCTGGTAAACAGCCGGAATGAGCACTTTGTGTGCAACCTCTTCAGAAAGCTTATTGAATACTTCCTCAGGGACATTTTTTACCCAGGCTGTCATCTCATTAATGATCCTGACAGGGTTCCTGAGAGAAAGTTTGTATAATATCAACAGCCAGATTGCACGAATTATATCTGAAAGCGACATGAGTCCTTTTTTGAAGGCTTCGCGGGCGAGTACATTGCCACTGATTTTAGCTGTTATTGTACGATCGAGGTCAAAAAATGCAATATAGTTATGCACCTCATTCACTTCTGAAATAATGGTTTCCTTCCGGATTGTAAATTATATTCAATCCTTCAGGGATTATCCGTATATTAAACGTCTCAGCGAAGAATATCTCCCCATCGACATGATATGGGACTCTTTGCGGAAATTCAAGATCTATTGATGCCGACTGAAAATAATCGACCCTTTTATCCTTAATATGTTCTCCCTTGGGTACTTTAAGCAGAAGCCTGAACCTGTGAAAAAGATTAAGTTTTTTTATAGAGCAAACATCGAATAATCCGTCATTGGCAAGAGCTAAGGGAGTAAGGAAGAAACTGCCTGCAAACCGTCTGCCGATTGAAACAGTATTCATAAAACAATCTGCCTCGTGTTTTTTACCGTCACTGATAACAACCATTCTTTTTTCCCTGAAAAAAAGAAGGGTTTTGACGATATGCCATACATACTTGTCACTGCCGCCTTTTCTCACTTGCCCTTCTTCAGTATAGTTCTGGGCTGCAACTTCTGCATCAAAACCTATTCCCAGGCCATTGAGAAAAATGGTGCCGTTAACGTTACCCACGTCCTGCCGGATAACATTTTTCCTGAAGAATATCTCCCAGTCTTTTTCGGTAAAACGATTCGGGAAGCCCGGTATCTGGCAATAATCGTTTCCCGAACCTGCAGGGATAATACCTGCAACTACATTATTGTTATTTATCAATGGTCTGGCAATTTCATTGAATGTGCCGTCACCTCCTACACCGATGATATATCTGAAACCTTTTTCAGCAGCTTGTTTTGAAATTTCAGTTGCATGGCCGGCATATTCGGTAAGGATAATTTCCCCGTCAATATTATTCTCCTTTATCTTTCCTACAATTATAGGAACCATAGTACCTGCGAAGGAGTTACCTGCAATCGGATTGACGATAAAAATCCATTTGTCATTATTTTCGGTCATCTCAGTTATTTTTAGTGGTAGGCAGATTCAATAATTGCTTTTACGGAAGATCTGATTTCATCATCGGTTTTATTGGCCAGTGATTCTCTTGGTACGGGTTTATGAATTACGACTTCGAGTTTTGTTCCGAAGTTTATATAGAACCTGGTTTTAGGTTTAAAATTATAGAAACCGTTGAGTGTTACCGGCAATATATCTATATCCCGTGAACGGAAGAGGTATATGAAACCCCGGTAAAAGGGATTTATTTTGCCGCTGGTTGTCCTTGTACCTTCCGGAAACAGTGCAACGGTTCGGTCGTTTGCTTTTTCCATAAGCTGTTCAAGCATATGACGTGTATTTGTCACTGTCGGTTCCCTGAAAGGCACATAGTCTGTCATCCTGAGGAATTTTCCGAATACCGGTACTTTTAGCAGGCGTTCATGTCCGAACCATGATACTTCAGGGTAGAATGACACTATTGCTACTATGTCGAACAGGCTTGCATGATTGGCAATCAGGATATATTTCTCACCCTTCACCATGTTTTCCTTACCTTTAACATGTATTACCTTTCCCATCAGAAGGAATACAAATTTTGCCCATATCATGGTAAGGAGTGTTAACGGCTTTTTTGCATTTATCCATGTAAGAAATATCGCCGTAAAAATGCCGACAGCAGTTATTACATAAAGGATCCCATAAACAGGAACAGTAAGGATGCTATACAGGCCGGAGAGCATTATCCACTATAATTTTCCAGAGTTACTCACAAAAGCTATTCGCCTGCTATCCGGAGCCCATGAAGGAACATTGATTGTTCCCTGTCCGCCGTACAGGTATGCAATAACTTCAGGTTCTCCTCCGTCAGCCGGCATGAGTCTGAGCATCACTCTTTTGTATGAAGGATGGCTGTTTTTCTCAATATCGGACGGGAATGAAAGGAAGGCTATCCATTTACCATCGGGTGAAATATGCGGAAACCAGTTCCTGTATTCATCGAATGTAAGTTGTTCCCTGTCTGAACCATCGGGTTTCATACGCCATATCTGCATATTACCTGTATGGCTTCCGTTATAGTAAATATATTCTCCATCAGGAGAGTATTCACATCCGTCGACATGTTCGTCGGGACCAATATCGGTCAGGGCAACCTCCTTGCCTCCCTTTATCGAGTTTCTGTAGATATTGTATACATTCTTACCCTCGCGCTGTGCAACATAAACAACCTCCTTGTTATTTGGTGCCCAGCCATGCCAGTACGAAGGAGTATTCTCAGTTACCAGGCTGGGAGTACCTCCTTTCAGGGGCAGAACATACACTGTAGAACCGCCTCCCGGCATGCCTTCGCGTTGATGGCTGATAGCCAGTAGTTTACCATTAAATGATATACCATGATCATTGTTATTCCTGTTTGCAAAACCGGTATCAAGCTGTTTTATCTCTCCACCGTTTACAGGAATTGTATATAGTAATCCGTCCATATTGAAGAGAAGCTTTTTCCCGTCAGGCATCCAGTTGGGTGCTTCAAACCTGCCGTCTTTCTCATATATTACCAGTCTTTTTCCGCTGAAAACATCCATTGTTTCGAGGCGGCAGCCAAGATATCCTTCTCTTCCTGCATTATAATTATCACCGACAGGGTAGTCGATACGTACATTCCAAACAGTTGCTTCCTCAATAACGTCAGGATTATGAGAACATATAAAGAGTCCTGCGAGGACCTCATCGGGAAGGTTTATCATTTCGTATGATCCGATAGTCTCAAAAGGTTTACCACGTTGTGCTGCTCTCATAAAAATGGTTTTTCCGGATCGTTCAATCTGAATAATTTCATAACCTGATCCTTCTGCGAACATTTCATTTTCAGGGTCTTTCATTTCATCACCGGCGAAATTCCTCCATTGCATGACTGTAAGACCGTCACCGTGCAGAACGGCTGAAATATGTGGAGAATCTTCATCAGTTGATGACCTCAGCATCCAGCCAGTCTTCCGGTGAGGATCATGACCTTCACCTTCGAATTTAAAATTGGCGGTAAGGATAAAGTCACCCTTTATTTCATTATACAGATAATGAAACTCATCTCTTTCGAACCAGATATTATAACCTCCTCCCCTAAGGGTATAACATTGTTCTGTTGAGTTGTAGGCTGAAGAACCTTTTTGTGAAGGATTTCCGATATCAGTACTATTTTTAAACTGACCCGTTTGTGCATTTAATGTCATGGCAATACTGATAAGAATTAGAATCAAAGAATATTTCATACGTATATAATTTTAACATTCATGGGATAAAAATAAACAACTTAAATGACATGATAGGCTTAAAATGTCTACAAACATTCTATGATGATCACGGAAGCATAATTATTTATATATTTGATAAGGAATCAATTTAAAAACAACAGACCATGGATGATATTTTGAGCAGGATATCACATTGTGTTGAGTATGGAAAAATAGACAGGGCATGTCCTTATCCCCCGGATATGAAAGATCAGGATGGAGCTGATGAATTGACGAAAACAGCCATTGAAAACGGGATAAAACCTGACCAGATACTCGATAATGCTCTCATTCCTGCAATGGCGATTGTGGGTGACAAATTCAGCAGAAAGGAAATATATGTTCCACAGATGCTTATGTCAGCAAAATCGATGAATAGTGCGATGAAACATATTAAACCTTTTTTCCAGTCAGGAGAATCAAAAAGCAAAGGTCAGTTTATTATAGGTACTGTTGCCGGTGATTTGCATGATATAGGCAAAAACCTTGTGGCCATGATGATTGAAGGAGGAGGATGGGAGGTAGTTGATCTGGGTGTGGATGCAGGAACCGATAAATTCATGAAAGCACTGGAGGCTTACCCGGAAGCTGCTGTAGGTTTGTCAGCATTACTCACAACCACAATGGTAAATATGAGAGAAATAGTAAAGACTATAAAAGGGAAATATACAGATAATAAAATACTTATCGGCGGGGCACCCGTTACAATGGAATATTGCAGGGAAATTGGTGCAGACTTTTATTCCCCCGATCCACAGGGTGCAGTAAATTATCTGAATCAGCAGGTATAATATGCGGTAAGTCTAATTTATGAAAACAATTCTTACAGGACGAACAAAGGAAGTTATTATAGATACAGAAGGTCCTGTAATAATTATCGGGGAGAGTATCAATCCCACAAGAAGAAAGAAACTTGTTTCCGCCCTTCAGGAACGTAATTATACCTATGCACTTGAACTTGCCGGGCACCAGATAAAAACAGGTGCTGATGTTCTTGATGTTAATGTGGGATCTCCGGGTGTGGATGATGTAAAAGTGCTTCCTGAACTGGTAAGGATTCTGCAGGATAATTTTGATATCCCTTTAAGCATCGATTCACCAAATCCGAAGGCAATTGAGGCAGCCCTGAAGGTGGCAACAGGTAAATACCTGATTAATTCATTAAACGGAGAAGAAGCTTCGATGGAAACACTCCTTCCTGTTGCCAGAGAGTATGGAGCGGCATTTATAGGATTATGCATGGATGAGGAAGGAATAACACACGATCCGGAAAAAAGAGTCAGTGTGGCTGAGAAAATAATCGACAGAGCCGGTAAAAAAGGAATCAAACCTGAGGATATAATAATTGATCCTCTTGCCATGGCTGTCAGTGCCGACCCTAAGGCATGTATGGTAACCCTTGAGACAACTGCACTGGTGCACAATAACCTGGGACATAATATTACACTGGGGGTCAGTAATATATCATTCGGATTACCCGACAGGGAATCATTGAATAACGCTTTTGTAACACTCGCAATTTATAATGGTTTGACATGTCCTATTGCCAATCCTGAAAAAATAACCCCGATAATTCGTGCAACAGACCTTATAAGGAATCGTGATGATTTTGCAATGCGGTTTATTGAGTACTACCAGCAAATACAACAACATAAATAATCAAATATATAATTTACGGATGACCGTTTTTAAACCAGCAAGAAGATGGCAGCCTGCCTTTTATCCTTTTAAAAAACAGAAATTTAGTCATCGGCTCCTGGAAAAGATAGAACTAATGGTAAAGGGGCCTCTTTATGGTTGCAGGATGTGCGGCAACTGCCTTTTACAGGAAACAGCTTTTATTTGTCCGATGGAGTGTCCTAAAGGTTTGAGAAATGGTCCCTGTGGGGGAGTAACACCTGAAAAAAGATGTTATATTGATGAAACACGCAAATGTGTTTGGTATTGTATTTATGAAAGAGCCCTGCTTAAAGGACGCGAGGACACTCTCCTGGAAATCCTGCCGCCTCTCGACTGGAACAAGGCAGGGACACAGACATGGGGTGACGTGGTACAACAGGTAAAAAAGGTAGGCACTGGTATATTTATCCTTAGCCTTTTTTCAAAGGACAAAGAGAAAAAGGACAGGATATGGGACTCTGTATTTAAGACTATCCGTCAGCCTGAATGGTGGAGTGGGGATTCGGAATACCATCCTCCCCTTGAACATGAGCCGGTCTCTGAGCTTGAAAGAAAACTCAGGGATGGACAGTTTGTTGTAGCAACAGAGGTGACACCCCCTCTGGGTGCAAGTCCAAAAAAACTTATCAGGGAAATAGAGATGGTAAAACCGTTTGTTACTGCAATAAACTTCACAGATGCTTCGTCTGCAAACCCTAAGATGTCGTCACTGGCATGCTGCAAGGTCTCAAATGATCTCGGTGCAGAAGCTGTTCTGCAAATAGCTGCACGCGATACAACACGGACCGGTCTTCAATCATCAGTGATAGGTTCAGGCCAGCTCGGAGTTAAAAATATACTATGTATAACAGGCGACAGTGCCAGGGTAGGCCCCGCACCAACGGGTGATATGAATATCGTTGATATTGATTCTGTCCAGATGTTATGGATATTGAGGAAAATGAGGGATGAAGCAACCTATCTCGATGGCAGGAAGATTAGATACCCGCCGCAGTTTTTCCTCGGTGCTGCTGCTTCACCTCTTGCACCTGACCCCGTAGTACAGGCAATAAGAGACCATAAAAAAATAAATGCCGGTGCGCAATTCTTTCAGACAAACATTATTTTTAATCCTCAGGGCATCGATCCCTGGCTGGAAGAACTATATAAAAGAGACCTGCTGAAAAAAGTGTATATACTGGCAGGTGTTGCACCGTTGAAAAGTTACAATGTTGCACGTTATCTGCACGATCATGTTCCGGGTGTTTTTCTTCCTGAAAAAATATTGGAGAGGATGAAAAAGGCAGGAGAGGGAGCAGCAGAAGAGGGTCTGCAAATAGTACTTGAAATAATTGATTCATTGAAAAGGAAAGATGGTATAAACGGAATCCACCTGATGACCCTGGGTTGGGAAGAGGTGGTTGAAAGGGTAGTCAGGGAATCTGGTATTATCCTCCCTGGCCCCCCACCCCCCCTAAAGGGGGGCTAAAAATCTATCCCCAATGATTTACCGTACTATAGAAAGCAGGTTATAAAGATTGTTTATTATGGCCCAAAAGAACTTCCAATATAAACTCAGGGACCTTAAACTCGACAGGTCAATGATTGACCATATTCTGGGATATTCGGATGCTGAGTCATATGAACATATATCGGAAATAGTTGATAGTGTTATTAATGAGGCAGAAACAATATGTGATATCAAAGCTGAATACCGGATCTTTGACAGGGTTGATTTTAACAATGAATCGAAGGTCATTAAAGTCAATGATATAGAATTCAATGTCAATAAGATAATATTCGGGCCGATAAAAAAATCTGAGTTGATTGTGATATTTCTTTGTACGGCAGGCGAGGAGATATGTTTAAGGAGCAGGAGGCTGATGAAAGAGGGTGATCTTTTACAGGGCTATGTGTATGATGTTGTTGGCAGCGAGATAGTGGAGGCTGCAGCAGATAAGATGCAGGATGAACTGGAAAAATCCATGAAGGCCACAGGTAAAGGAATTACTAACCGTTATAGTCCGGGATATTGCGGCTGGGATGTTATTGAACAACAAAAACTATTTCGTCTTATGCCAGATAATTATTGTGGTATAACACTTTCTGAATCATCACTGATGTATCCGTTTAAGTCGGTTAGCGGATTTATAGGTGCAGGTAAGAATGTTAAACGGCTTCCTTATGCCTGTCATCTGTGCGACATGGAGGATTGTATTTACAGAAGAAAAAAATATCATGAATCAGGGTCAAAATAAGCGCTATAACACTTTTAAAAGATATTTATTATGGAAACAATTACAAGAAATCTGTTAAGAAAGAGCATACTTGTCTTCATACAGGTAATCTTTTTCGGGACTTTTATTTCAGGTCAGCAAGCATGGGAATTTGCTTATCAGAATCCGGATCTGTCTGTTGAAGAACGTGTAGATGACCTTGTTAGCCGGATGACTGCAGAAGAGAAGATCAGCCAGATGATGAATTCGGCACCAGCCATAGAGCGGTTGGGAATACCTGCTTATGATTGGTGGAATGAATGTCTTCATGGAGTTGGACGTGCCGGGGTTGCAACTGTCTTTCCTCAGGCTATTGGCTTGGCCGCTACCTGGGATGAGGATCTGATATTCAGGGTAGCCACTGCCATCTCGGATGAGGCAAGGGCAAAACATCATGAGTTTGTTAGAAATGGTTCACGCAAGCGTTATCAGGGGCTTACATTCTGGACTCCCAATATAAACCTGTTCAGGGATCCCCGTTGGGGAAGAGGCCAGGAAACATATGGTGAAGATCCTTTCCTTACAGGGAAAATAGCTGTGCAATTTGTAAAAGGACTACAGGGTAATGACCCAAAATATTTTAAGACCATTGCCACATTAAAACATTATGCTGTACATAGCGGTCCTGAACCGGAACGACATTCATTTGATGCTATAACGGATGAGAGAGATTTGAGAGAGACATACCTTCCGCAATTTGAGATGGGTATCAAAGAAGGGAAAGCCTATTCCGTTATGTGTGCCTATAACCGGTATAGAGGTGAAGCTTGCTGCGGAAGCGATGCACTACTCAATGGTATACTTCGTGATGAATGGGATTTTGACGGATATGTAGTATCTGATTGTGGAGCTATATCTGACATTTACAGGGGTCACAAGATTGTTGAGACTGCAGCTGAAGCTGCCGCACTTGCAGTACGTTCAGGAACAGATCTTGAGTGTGCAAATGTATATAGAAATCTTAAAGAGGCACTGGAAAAGAATCTTATAACAGAAGATGAAATTGATGTTGCTGTTAAGAGGCTCTTTATAGCAAGATTCAGGCTCGGTATGTTCGATCCTCCTGAAATGGTAAAATATGCCAATATACCGTATAGTGTCAACGACAGTAAAGAGAATGGTGATCTGGCAAAGGAGACAACACTTAAGTCAATAGTATTGTTGAAAAATCAGGATGATCTGCTTCCATTGAAGAAGGATATCGGGACAGTTGCGATTATAGGTCCTAATTCTGATGAGACATTTGTTTTGCTTGGAAATTATAATGGTAATCCATCAGACCCTGTAACCCCATTAAGAGGAATAAAGGAAGAATTGGAAGGTTTATCGGAGGTTTTGTATGCACAGGGTTGTAACTGGGTAAAGGGCATGCCAAAGCAGAAACCTGAGGAAGAACTTAAAAAGGAGGCTCTCGAAACTGCTAGCAAAGCTGATGTTGTAATCATGTGTATGGGAATCACCCCGCGACTTGAAGGTGAAGAAATGAGGGTTGAGGTAGATGGATTCAAAGGTGGTGACCGTACCAGGATCGATCTCCCTGATGTACAGCAGCAACTTATTAAAGAAATACATGCTCTTGGCAAACCGATTGTTCTTGTTTTATTGAATGGCAGTGCACTTGCTGTTAACTGGGAAAATGACAATATACAAGCTATTATAGAGACATGGTATGGTGGTCAGGCTGCAGGCCGTGCACTTGCTGATGTGTTATTCGGCGATTACAATCCTGCCGGCCGGCTCCCGGTAACATTCTATAAATCAGTAAATGACCTTCCCGATTTCACTGATTATAAAATGGAAAACAGGACCTATCGGTATTTCAAGGGTGAACCTCTTTATCCTTTCGGTTATGGATTAAGCTATACGACTTTTGAATACCTTAACCTTAAAATAAATGAGACTGTAAAATCTGGAGAGGAGGTTAAAGTATCGGTTGATGTTCAGAACACAGGTAACAGGGAGGGGGATGAAGTGATCCAGCTATACCTCTCAAATCTGAGTTCAACAGTCCAGGTTCCTGTACGTTCACTTAAAGGATTTAAGCGTATCCATCTGAAACAGGGTGAAACCAAAACCGTCACTTTTACTGTTACACCGGAGGCATTCTCAGTTATCGATGAGCAGAACAAAAGAGTCATCAAACCGGGAATCTTTGAAGTGAGTATCGGAGGCGGTCAGCCAAAGGCTGAAACAGGAGTGAAGGAACATGGTATACTTAAGAAAAAAATTACTGTACTGTAGTAAATGTATTGGCTACTAATTCTTTGCTGGCATAATTTGAGCACGTGCATAGGATGAAAGAGTGAAATAAAAGGCGTATCTTTATGATCTAAAAAATCATTAAAATGAAAACCAGATTATTCTTACTGTTACTTTTATCAATTATTGCTTTTTTTGATGTTTCTGCCCAGAAAAGCAATAAAAAAATTAAAATTACCGGAAGAGTAACCGACCTATACAGCAGCCCGGTTTCCGGTGCTCTTATTATGATTGATGGAAATACTACCGGGGTAAAAACCAATTATAAGGGTAACTATAAAATCAAAGTTCATCTCTCAGCTAAGGAGATAGGTGTTTTCACAACAGTTACGGGAGTAAAAGAAGAACCTATTGACGGTAGAACAGTTGTAGATTTCAATCTCGACAAAATCATTACTGTCGTGCAAGACGCAGGTACCGGAGATGTCAGCGAAGATGTGGTTAATGCAGGTTACGGCACTGCCAGAAAAGGAGATCTATCAAAACCTGTTACCAAATCTGATGTGAGCGGTAAAGAATATTCCTCCTTTTCCTCAATTTACGATGTTCTGAGAACGGTTCCCGATGTTATGGTTTCAGGCACAAATGTAACTATCAGAGGAGTAGGAACTACAGGAAGTAGAGATCCCTTATTTGTTGTCAATGGAGTAACTGTGAGGTCTATAAGCACAATTAATCCATCAACAGTCAAGTCAATTGAAGTACTTAAGGGTTCTGCAGCTTCCGTCTATGGACTACAGGGGGCAAACGGCGTAATACTTATCCAGCTTAAATAAAGGCTGGGATTGGATATCAGAATTTTACAACCTCCCAGAATACTTTTTTGGGTTTCATATTTTCATCGAATAGCAAAGGGTATACTTTCATGCCTCGTCTGTCACGCCAGCTGGCCTTGTCAGATAAATTCCAGAAAGTGACACTATTAATAACTTTATTCTTTTCCCTGAATACATTAAAAGCCATTTTATACAAATCTATCTGTTTCTGTTCTCTTTCAGGAGTAAATCCAATACCAACTGTATCTGCTTTATCGGTATAAATAGAAACATCAAGCTCTGTAACCTGTATTTTCAGACCGAGCGATGAGAATTTATCAATTGTTGCCCTCAGGTTTTCTTCAGTAGGGTCATTAATGTTCCAGTGTCCCTGGAGTCCAACAGCATGCACCGGGACACCTTCATCGAGCAATTTTTTAAGCATAGTATAGATCTTGTCTCTTTTAACAGGATTATCGGTATTATAATCATTATATACCAGTAATGCGTCGGGATCTGCTTCATGAGCCCACTGGAATACTTTTGAAATATATTCCTCGCCGCATATCCTGTACCATTGTGTTTCTCTGTAGATTTTTGCAGGATCACTGTCATCAACAATTGCTTCATTCAGCACATCCCAGGCCCAAACCTTTCCTTTATAACGTGAAACAACCGTTATAATATGATCTTTCAGCCTGGTCAGAGCGACCTCTTTTGTAACCTGATTACCCATAGAGTCTCGAAACATCCAGGCCCCGGTCTGAGCATGCCAGCAAAGAGTGTGTCCGCGTATTTTAAGTCCGTTTGCCTGAGCAAAATCAACTATTTTGTCAGCATTCTCCCAGGAGTACCTATTCTCTTCAGGGTGTATCGGGCCGGGTTTCATAACATTTTCTGCCGTAAGGCTGTTGAAATGTTTCTTTATGAATTCTGCATCTTCACCTTCAACATTCCACGGCCCGACTGCGACTCCTATATCGAAATATTTTTTGTAAAAGTCTTTCAGGCCTTTCGTAGAATCTACTTCACTGAGAACTTTATTACCGTCGGTTCCACTGCAACTGATCGACATTATCATTACAGTGGCTAAAGCAAATACCGAAATGAATGCAATTAATGTTTTTGTAATGGATTTTTTGTTTTTCATTCGCTTAAGTTTTAAGGATTATATATTTATTTCGTTTTTTTTAAGTCTGATTTTACCCGGAATATATACATAAATACCAATTTTCAGTTAATATAACTAATTCTGATAGTATAACTTATATCCTGCAAAGATATCTCTATTGGGGAAGTTCCGGATGGTAAGTTCTCGGTTTATGATACCAATTACCTGATGCTCCCATGTTTAAATAAAGATGTCACATGCTATTACAGTATCGATACCTTCAGTGGATCGGTGATTACCAGAGGTGAAAAAATTATAAATAAGTAATTCTCATAATTTTTCCTTTTTTAGGTCAATTTTTATTTGCGTAAATGAATGTGCCGGGAATGAGCAGGTTATTTTATTCTTTTCTGTTTTGATCTCTTTTGTCACAGGTATATACTGCTCCTGATCGTCGAAAACGAAGGGGGCGTTAAGAGATTCAACGGTAATTATTTTTGCTTCTGCTTTTCCTGTAAATTCGCAAGAGCTGTTAATTATATCTGCTATAATCTTTATATCTCTATGCCTGTTAACTACATTAATGAAAACGGTATTTGTTTTTTTTGAATATACTGTAGTAACATCAAGATAAGAAATACCTTTATATTGCTCGGTATTGAAAGTATCACACTCGACATAAGTATCTACGGAGTTTCCTATGCAATTGTTTGAGAACAATTTAAATGTATTATATAATGGTGTTTTGAAGGTCCCTTTTTCCCTGTCACTACCTAGCAGTGAAGTAAACATTGTGAAATTAGCCATTTTAACAATATCTGCATGACGGATGAAAGAATTCAAACATTGTGCTACCGGCAGAACGGATAGAAAATTCCTCCCAAAAGATCCCCACTCATCAACTGATATGTAAATTGGGTTCTTCAGGTTATTCATTACTTTTACGGTTTCAATTTCTGCAGAGGTTACAACAATTTTTTCTTCAAAATCCATTGCGCTTTGTCCCATATAAGAATAATAATCGGGCGAGTTCTCCCAGTATCGGTGGATGGAAATATAATCTATCATATCGCCAAGCCCTGAAAGCACTTTCCTGTTCCATTCAATCCACTGGTCTGTATCCTCATAGTATGAGGATCCTGAGGCTACAAATTTAATTGTATTGTCTACAGCTCTCATGGCCTTGACAGCTTCCCGTGCAATCTTAACATAATCTTCAGCATTTTTATGACCCAGTTCCCATGGTTCACCATCGACTTCATTGCCAAGACACCATATTTTCACATTATACGGTTTTTCATTCCCGTATTTAGCTCGTAAATCAGAATAGTACGATCCTTTTTTATAGTTACAGTATTCAAGCCAGTAACATGCATCTTGGATAGTGCTGAGGCCAAGATTTACACATATAACATTTTCGCTTCCAATAGCTTTATTTAATGCCACCCATTCATCTGTGCCTACATGGTTATTATCAATTCCGCCCCATGCAAGGTTTATACGTGCAGGGCGCTGATCCTTTGGTCCGATGCCATCCTGCCAGTTATACGCCATAACAAAATTTCCTCCAGGCCACCGCATGTTGGTTATTTTAAGGTCTTTCCCTGCTTCAATATAGTCTTTCCTGAATCCGTTTTCGTCAGCAAGCGGTGAGGAAGGATCATACAAATTTCCGTAAAGGGTATTAAAGCTAATTGTATCAGCAGTACCCAATCCTGCTCCGCTGAACTGAATAGGTTCCATAAATACGCCAAAAATTTTAGGATCAATTTCCCCAATTATTCTGTTAACATCAATTTTTATTTTTGCGTTTTGGGCGCTTAGAATAAGGGGAAGGGCAACCAATACAGTAAAGAATAATTTTTTCATAGCAGTTAATTTTTAGATTAGTATGCAGCTAATTGATAATATGTTTATATTATTCAAAATTGCTGGTAAAATTAGCCAGCATGTTATTTGCCTGCCAGATCCCTGGCAGCATTTGCAAGAAAGATATAGTCGGCGCTGCCACCTATTGTAGCTTCATT
>Ga0272441_10010498_pt1 | contig 14000 bp, 23 predicted proteins | sample SSMProp6N_FD_193582 | JGI IMG/M metagenome (GOLD analysis project Ga0272441, IMG submission 193582) | Marine sediment archaeal communities from Little Sippewissett salt marsh, Falmouth, MA, United States - SSM-Prop-6N | ecosystem: Environmental > Aquatic > Marine > Wetlands > Sediment ... | reverse complement strand
TGTTCAAAGGCAGATTTGTGATATTTGCGTTCATAAAGATAAAATGACTAGAGATTTAGATGGTTGTATTTGTGCTGAGTGTGGTTCTGATAATGGATTTGAAAAGTATATATATAACTCTGATTGGGTACTGCAAGAAATTAGGTGATAATGAATACCATTAAAACTATAGGAGAATGAGATATGGGTAAATGTAGTATTTGTAATAAATCTATTACAGAAGGTTGGAAGAATTGGAAAACAGGTGAAATTATTTGTGGGGATTGTTTTAATGAAACTTGGAAGAATAAACAATCCACCATTAGAACTATAGGGAAGTGAAAGGAGAAGTGAAAGAAAAATGAAATCAGGATATACATGTCCGTATTGTGGTTCGGTAATTGATAAGGATAAGTTTGAACATCATAAAAAATATTGTTTGTATAAACCGCAAAAGATGGCGGGTGATTACCATTAGAACTATAGGATGTGATACGAATGAAGTGTAAAAACTGTGGAGTGACTACACATAGACTTAACAAACAAGGATATTGTTTTTGGTGTTGGGAAGAAGTGCAAGAAGGTTTGGAGATGTTAAAATTTTAATCCATAAAACAAGGGTGAAGATACAACCTGATAATGACTGAGAAAAATAACCTGAAAGGGAAAATTAAGTAAAAGTATATAAATGAAATGGAAAAGTGGGAATGGTTTAGGGAATGGTATAGTACACAGTTCAAACCATTCCTTAGAAAGTTCCATTGACCATTAAAATCATAGGATGTGATAAGATATGAAAAGTGGATTCAAAAAGATGAAAGAAGAAATTGATAGAATAGAGTTTTTACATTATTATAATTTAGGGAAACCAAAATGGTTGAAATAATAATCCAAAATAGAAGGGTGATAGACAGTGAATGAGAGGTATAAGGATTTGTTAGAAATAATAAAGGTCGGACTTTTAGGCGGAATATGGGTTTCTGTATTGTTTATCGGGTGGAAGTTTGCAGGTATCTAAACATTGCAAAAGGATAGGATAAGATGAAAATAAAATGTATTCTGTTAGGACATCATTGGGATTATAATTTAGCCGATGGATTTGCTGATGCTTATTGTAAAAATTGCGGGATAGGGAAACTTGACCATTAGAACTATAGGAGAATGAAATGCGAAAAAGATATTGTGAAAGTAATAACAAGTCGTGGTGTTTGCCTTTGAATATTATGGGAAGTGATGCTTGTAAAATATGTAAAGACCATTAAAACTGTAGGAAGTGAATGATATGGAACTTGATATAATGACTTTGGATGTTTATATTTTACTTGCAAAACGGAAAAAACATAATTTTATTAAGTTTTCGTTTGGAAGGGTTTATACTAAAAAATATACTAATTCAAGTTGGGAGTTGTTGAATTAGCTACTGCAAAAGGAGCAGGGCAATATGAAAAAGATGATGAATGAAAATACAAGACTTGCATTTGAGTTATTCAAAACAATGGCGTTTGTTATCTTAATTGTTTCTACTGTTATAGGTTTACCAATTCGTTTCCTTACAGATTGGGAATTTGGGCAGGTTATGATTATTTTTATTCCAATTGCTATAGGCATTGGTTTATTTTTCTATTGGAGATTTACTGTTTTGTGTGGTTCTAAAAAAGCACTTAACTTTTTTCAGATGAAGGATTTAATAAATGGTAGAAATAAAAAGTGATAGAATGATGAGAGAATCTGATTTTAATCATTTTTGGAGATGCCCAATATGTGGCACAAGAAACTTTGGACTTGGTTGTAGTAATTGCGGTTATAGTAAGTCGGTTGGATTTAATATTTGGAAGGAAAAATCAAGGAAGATGTTTCACTGCAAAAGAGAAGGAGAGATGAATGATAGATAAGAAACGAAAACTTTGGATTCATATTGTTTGCAAAGCATTTAGAACTTGTGATGAAAGTATGTTAGATAAATTTATTGATAATAATTTGAAAAAGATGAATGATGAGGAAATTAAGTATGCTTTATCATTATTTGACCATTAAAACTTTAGGAGAATGATGAAAATGGAAATATCAAAAAACAAAATAGTTAAATGTACGGTTTTTGGTATAGTAATAGGAACGATGGCTATATTTCTTATAGCACCATTTTTTGTAACAGATATAGAAACTGCTGTTGGATTATTTTTTTGTGCAATATTATTTTGGCTATTATTATCTTTATTGATAGTATTGTATGAGGATTAAACTGCAAAAGGATAGGAGAATGATAATATGGAATGTAATTTTAAGATAGAACAAGAAAAAGGGGTATTAAATAAAAGGACAGTTTATAAATGTGGATTAACAAGGTCAGAATGGCAATTTGGAATAACTGTTATGGATTGTCCTGGAGAAGAAAATTGTATCTTCTTTATGAGAAAGCAATACCATTAGAACTATAGGATGTGAAAAAAAGTGGAAAAATTAATAGATTGGTTTAAGAAAAACTTCGTAGAAAAAGAAGATGACAAGTTTTATCTAGGTCATACAAGAAAGGAACTAAATGAATGGTCTGAAGGATTCAGAAATGAACATGGACAAATTGAATGTTGTGGTAAGGTTTTCAAAGATGGTTTAAGTTTACAATGGCATTGTAGACAATATCATAATAATGAGGATTCGTGTAGAATCTAAACTTGATAACCAACACCATTAGAACTATAGGAGAATGATATGAGTAGTAGGATTAGAGTTGAATTAGAAAGAGCATTTCCAAATCAGAAGGTGACTAAGCATAATATTATGACTGGTGATTATTCAATTGTGCATGAAGGTGATGCTGTTGGAATGGAACAGTTACGGAGATTAATAAAAATTTGTGATGAATGTGAAAAAGAATTTTATATTGATTATAAAAAGAAATTGATAGTAGTATATAATCCAAAATAAATAATAAGGAGTATAATTAGAACCCTCAATCCCAAAGTTTAATAAATGGTGGGTGACAATAGTATGAAATATGAAAAAGTGTGAAGGGGGTGAAAAATAATATGGGAAAAAAGTATCAAATAGGGGTTTATTTCCTTCTGGCGATATGGTGTTTGATTCTGAACAAGAAGCTAAAAGATGGAAAAAGAATCTCGAAAAAGAAGGGTATAAAGTAGACAAAAAGATTTATAGATGGTAATACAAAATCTTGATTCAAAAATAGTATGATTAAAATGACACATATGGATTGATTGTAAAGATTGTGCTTTTCGTGTGGGTAGTTGTATTAGTTGTGAGAAGTATAAACAATTGAAGAACTTAAAAAATAGACAAAATAAGGAGATATATAAAAATGAAACGTAAAGATTTAAGTAGAGAAGCTAGAGCATGGGAAGATTTTAAGTGTATCACTTTTATTTCTACAATGTTTGCTTTTGGTTGTGGTGCATTGGTAGCTATTTTCGTTAGAGCTTTTATACCTATTATGTTACTTGTTCTTGTTGGTCCTATTTGTTTTTTTATTGCCTGGCATTTTTTCGCTAAAGAGTTTCTTAAAGAAAATATAACTCCCTAACATTCACAATCCCAGATATTAGGATTTGATAATGAAAAATACTAAAACCTAATGTTTTTCCGTCTTCAAGAGGAAGAACATACTAAAGGACAACCTTGTTCTTTAGGATATAAATAGAAAATAAAAATAATCAGTATATAAAGCAGATGTATATATGGTTAAAAAACCTAAAGTTTAAAAGTAGATAGGAGAAATAAAATGTATAAACTTAAAAAGTGCATAAAGTGCGGAAAAATAGTACATGTCCATAAAAAAGATAGACACTACATTATCAAAAACCAATGTGAACATATGCAAGACACGGTGGGTAAAAACCTTTCTGAAAGTCAACTTCGTGGTTATGTTAAGGGTATGGGTTATTAAGTAACCTCTCCCTCTCACCCCCTATAGAAATATTTATATACTATTCTAACTATATATTATATAGGTTTAGGTGATGACAAATGCGTAATATTTTTTTATTAAACAGTATAGAAAATTTAAAAAGACTTACTTTTAAACAGAGGTTGTTTTATGATAGATAAACGGGATATTAGTTATACACAAGGTACGCCACAAACTCCAGTATCAAGTGGTAAAGTAGTAAAGACAACAGCACCTTCAGTGCCAAAACCATCAAGGGTTACAACAACTCGAACTCCATCAACTTCTTCTCCATTGACTATAAAAGAAAGTTGGAGCAGTCCAACACCAACTCCAACAACTCCAGTAATGGGTCCAGTCGCACCGTCTACTATAGAACGTAGACTAATGACGTCAAGCGTCCCATCACAACAGCAAATAGGTGAAAGTTTATATCAAAAAAGAGTGTCAACCTTGCAACCGACAATCCCGAAACCTACAACGCCTACAATTCAAAGACCTACTGCTATGGAAGAGAGGATAATGCGAACCTCTCCAACCCTTGGTAAAGTGATATATGAAAAAAGAACAGGTACTACTTATGCTCCACCTGTTACTAAAACTCAAATCATTAGAGAACAGTATCAAGCACCTGTTAAACCATTAGAGACGGCGACAACACCTGCTTCTTCTAAAACTATTCAACAACGTCTTGAAAGGATAAAAGCAGTTCAAGATTACTTGAAAGGTAGGATATCTTCTAAACAACCAGTTATTACAAGAGAAATTAATACTATATTAAGAGGAGGGAGGATTACACCAACTACTACAACAAAGATAACTCCACCAAAGACTTTAAGTAAAAATGAAGGCATCCAAAAATATTTTGACCAGTATAATGTACTTGATACTATGGAGTCGCAGTTATCAACTGCTATTGGTGTTCTTTCAAATGCAACATTTCAAGATGACTTGGAATACACTATTAGAACAGATGCTGGAAAGGAAAAGGTTGTAAGTGGAACTGAGGCAAGAAAGTGGGCAGAAGAGAAAGTGAATGAGTTAAAAGAAAGTCAACTTAAACTTGCAGAAAATAGAGGTGAACTATGGTCTTTTGTAACAGATGCTCAGAATCAGTGGCATCCTGATACTACTATTATTGAGTACAACCCTGCAACGCATCATGTAAACAATAGAGGAGAAGTAGTTGAAGGGCAAGCATCAGATTATGTAAAAGGGGAATCCGTTAGGTATCAACCACATTTTCCTTATGCTGGTGCAGAAAGATATCACTATTATAAGAAAGCAATTGAGAGGGGTGGTCCTCTTGGGTCGTTTATGACAGCACTTACAGGAGAAGACCCACTTGGTTTAGCAAGTGCATATTATGTTGCGACAGGTGATAAACAAAGAGCAATTGATGTCAAAGTGAAAGCACTACACGGTGTAAAAGAAGCACAGAAGGGCGGATTATCAGGTGTTGGTTGGTATCTTAATATGCCAACAACTCAAATTGGTTTAGCTGCGATTGGTGGGGAAGCAATTGGAGCAGGCACAACATATCTGTCTACGGTTGCACCTAAAGCAGGATTAATAGCAAAGGCAGGAATGTTGGTACCTGCTGGAGCAATGGTTTATCAGGAAGGAGCAAACCTTAAAGGTATGTATGAAAGAGGAGAGTACGGTGAACTTTTAGGTCGTGGAGTGACTCTTGGTTTATCAGCATATGCAGGAGCAAAGGGATTTAAGAAAGGACAGGATATAGGGCAAGTAAAGGGGTTGCGAACTAAGGCATTAGCAACAGTAAAAGACCCATCACAACGTGCTAAGTTGAGTGAATATTATAAAGGTCTTGACCAAGTTCAAAAAGAATACTTAAAGTTACCTAAATCGCAAAGGATGCAAGTAGAGAAAATTGTTGGTGTAAAGGACCAACCTAACTATGTTCCAAAGGCAGGAGAATTACCTATAGATAATCTTTCAAAGACAGAAGCAAAATTGGTTCAAAAAGCAATATCACAATTACAAGGTAAATATAAAACACAGATAGGTGGTAGTGCATCTCAGTATATACAGACTGGTGGAAAAACAAGATTAGCACACGATTTAGATGTACTTATTGGAGAAAGAAAAATTGGTGTACCGAAACATCTTGCTGAAGGTGGTTATCCATCTAAAGGTTTGAGGGGTTGGGCAGGTCAAGCAAAACTGAAAATTTATACAGCATTAGGATTAAAAAATAAATCAAGAGTTGATGACTTTTTAGATGATGCTTTAAATATTATAAATAGGGATTTAAAGTCGCAAGGAAAAACACCTTGGACTAAAGCAAAGTTGCAATCCCTTTTGGATGTACATGATAAACCACGTGTAGGACAGTTGCTTCGAGAATATGATTATGGAACATATGCACGTAAAGGAACAAAATCAGGTATATTTAAAGATGTAATGTCTTTAGAGGAACAGTTAGCAAGAAAAGGACAAACTCTCGTAGACCCGATACACTTAGGTAGAGGAAAAGATATCCCTGATTTCTATAAGATAGCAAAACTTAAAACAGAAGCACACCCAGTTTTAGGAAAAAGTTTAAGTAAAAGACTTACTAAGATGGAAGGTTGGACACCAGCACTAGAAGAAGGAACAATGAGATTCCCTACTTATAGAACACCATCAGGTCAGTTAATGTACGTGACTGATGCCACACCTGAAGGTATTTTTAAACCAGGAACGTCATTTTACGAATTGAATCCAGACATTGCTCCAACAGTACCAAGAACAAGATGGCAGTCTTATCTATGGAAAAGAGGGGTTAAACCACCAGTAAGAGCATGGGAGATACCAGATATAGGTTCGGGTAGAGTTCATCCAGAAATGATGTTAGAATTTGTTCCAGAAGCATATAGTGGTCCTTTACCCCTTGGAATGAGAGCAGGGCAATATATCGGGACTGCTGTTAAAACAGGGTTATCAAAAATATCACAAGTGGGTAAACCTAAACCTTCTGAAATATCAGTACCAAAGGGTAAGGAAATTGATTTGTGGAGAAAGATGACTCGGGAGCATCTTGTTGGTGATACCAGTGATTTTTCAGGTTTAAAAGACGATTTGGTATTTCATCATACTAACTACTTGACTAATGAAGGAGTTACTTTAACAAAACAAGAACACCAGATGTTTCATGATATTGCAAATAAAGCAAAGGCAGGTGAGAAGTTAAATACATTTGAAGAAGCATTTTATCTTAGATATAAACCTGTTAATGATATGACTTTACAAAATAGAATAATAGGGTTAAAAAATTTCCTTTCTAAGAATTCAAAGTACATTGGTGAGTTTGAGGGAGCAGAAGTAGTATCAGAGACTCCTGTGTTATCAAAAAAATGGCAACCAACGTCAACTGATATTACAACGACTACTGTAGCAGAAAAACCGATAATTAGCGAACCTCTTGCATCTAAAGTAGAACCAACTACTACAGTAAAAATTGAAGACGTGCCTATCTTAGAAAAGATGTTTATGGGAGAAGCAGAAAAATACAAAACAACAGGTTTATTAGGACCTGATGAATTTTATCATGGCACATCAAAACCAGATATAGTTTCTAAGTATGGATTAAAACCTGAATATGGACAGGTTCAAGGGAAGGTTTTTTTAACTAAAGATTTAGACATTGCTAAACATTATGCTGGAGATTCTGGTGGGGTTGTAAAGGTTAAACTAACTCCTCAGCAAATGAAAAACTTAATGTTACACGAAAAGGACTACGCTTTCACGTTAACTGAACCAGTATATCCAAGTCAGGTAACTGGCACTGCACCTAAACTTGGTTTAAGTTACCCTTCAACTTCAACTTATCCAACAACGCCAACAACGTATACTCCTTATAAATTAGGTTCAACACAAATTCCAAAGACAACGTATCCATCTTTATCAAAGAAGACACCATATCAGTTATCTAAGTATCAACCATATCGACCAGAGAGCAGTTATCCAATAAAAGAAACGTATATGCCATCGGAAGCAGGTAAGTATCCTAAAGCAAAAACTTACCCAGATTTATATCCAGAATCGACATTGTCACAGGGAAAGTATCCAGAGAGTTATCCTATAGAGGAGACATATCCAAAGTACCCAGATTATACAAAACCAACTGGATACCAACCTTATCCAATTTATGAAGAGACTCCACCTTATACATACGCTCCTTCAGAAACACCATCTCCGACAATACCAAGTTACGTTCCACCTAGTCTACCAGATTATTATCAACCATATCCACCTTACCCTGAATATCCAGTACCACCATATCCGTATCCAGAGACCTATCCGTATTCTGAAGAATATCCTCCGTCAAGGAAGGCTATAAGGAGCATGCCAGGAGGTATACCGAGTGAAAGGAGACCATCATCGAAAAAAGAAGGTATAACTTCTGGTCAGTGGTTGTTAGATTACAAAGAAAGGTTACACGAAGTCCCTGACTTTTGGAAGGCAACCTCCCGAACTTTTGGCAGATGGCGTAGACCAAAAGCACAAAAACCATCAACCAGAAAACCATCATTCTTTAAGATAACAGGGTGAGTAAATGGGCAGACTTAAAAAACTAGGTGATGATAAATTTATAGGTGAAGTTAAAGTGATAGACCCGAAACCAATTTGGTACCATGAGTTCCCTAGTGGCACTAAAGCATTCATGCAAACCGACTTTGCTATTGATTGGGAAATAGAGGGTAAAAAGGTGAAGAGGAAAGACGATGAGATTTAGTCCACCAGATACTTGGAAAGTACAAAAATGGTCGGTTATATTGATAGGAAACAAAGATGGTGATACTGAATTGGAACTATTAGCGGAGCAATTAAGTAAAGGAGGGTTTGATGTTAGAATAGTTTCTGCACCAGAATACGCTTTATTGGTTGTTCCTTCTATTATGTTACATGATGCTTTAGTTTATTTAAATACAGGTGGTCGTAAGTTTAACTATGGAACAGGTTCCTTTGTTCATTATCCATACACTTTAAAAGAACTTGAGGAAGAACATATAAAAGAATATATGAAACACAGATAAGTATTACTAAATCACACTCACTCCATAACTTGGTGTGAGACATCACCAAACCTAATTTGTTGCCATTGGGAGGGCAAAACCCTCCCTTTAGGTAACAAGGAGAAAATAATATGAAATTTAACCCACCAGACATGTGGACAAAAAGGCAGGTTACGGAAAAACCAGACTTGTTATATGTATTAGCATCAGAAAATAGTAATCACTCAACTACAGAAATAAAAAGGTTTTCGTCCTTATATAAAGCAAAAAAAGAAGGGGAAAGATTATCTGATGAATTCGAAGAAATTTTTGATAAATTTGAAGAAACTAATGACTTTAGTCTGCTAGAAAAGACACCTTTCGGTGAAGGTTGTTTTCCGTTTATCGTAAATATAAAAACAGGGAGGGTTTGGGTCTTAGAAGGAGTTCCACCTTGGGTAGATTACGGTGTGATGTATTTGCCACCGTATAGTTTCAAAGCAGATGATTACTGGAGTGTTTGAGGTAAGAATGAAAATTAAACCAACAAAAATAATAAAAGTCAAACCATTGGTTTTCAGACCAGTTAAAAAGTTTTCATTTAGATTAGATACAGATAGGGATGGTGTTCTTGACTTTAAAGATTGTATGCCTTTTAATAGAAGACATCAACATTTACCAAAGAGAAGAAAGGAAGAGATAGACCAACTTCCTATAGTTGTTGCTGATGAAGAGTACCCTACTAATGAACCTGTGTTACATTATGATGAACCAGATTTCTATCCACTATCATCTGATGAAGCAAGGAAAAGGTCACCTAGAACTGTTGAGCAGGTTTATAGTACATTTAATAGACATCCTGAGTTAATACCAAGGGTACGTAAAATAAATGAAGAGTGGGAAAGAAGAAGTGACGAAGAAAAAATACCTTTGGAATATTCTTTTTTAAATCAAGAAAGAGAAAGGGGTAAATTTTTGCGTGTTGGAGGGGGAACACAGAAGTATTCTACCAGACCATATGCTCATTCTAGTGGTGGTCAAGTTGAGATAATGGATAAACCTTATGATTATGATACAGATAGGATAAAAAATATCATTCATGTTAAAGATTATCCTACTAAAAAACAGGATGTAGTTGCAGGGGTTATTCATCATGAGTTGACACATGAAGAGCAATCATTAAGGGACCCAGACTATTTAAAGAAGTATATTGCATATAACAAAAAAGCACATAAAACATATGATGAGTTAAAAGAAGAATTGGGACGAGAACCAACAGAAGAAGATTATGATAAATTATTAGAAAAACAAAGACCACTATATTCTGCTAATCCTTATGAAGTTGAAGCAAACAAAATTGCTAGTGAACAGGTGTATAAAAGAGTTAGAAAAGTTCCAGAGGAAGAAGTCGAAGAAAGTTTTGGTTACTTTATGGAGGACTAAATGAAAAGAAACATATTCAAACCATACAACCCATTTCAACCTTATCATAGGTTACCAAGAAAACAATATCAACCTTTGAAAAGAAGGACTTGGCATCTTAATATGGATACTGACCGAGACGGTGTTTATGATTGGAGAGACTGCCGTCCATTTAACCCTAGACTACAGCACATCAAACCTAATATAAAGATGCAAGAAGACATACGTGCCTTACCTATATATGTATCTGACTACCCTGATGAAGAATATCATGTTTTATCAAAAGAAGCAAAAGAACGTGCACCTCGTGCCAGAACTGAACTGCTGTCAGCAATCAAAAAGTATCCATCTTTAGTTGGAGATATCAAAAAGGCAGAAAGTGCCTACGCCCACGAAGGACTAGGTTCTCTTTTCGGTGAAGAGTTTGAAGAAAACGAAAGTCCCTTTCGATTTGTTCATAGCACAGTTCCAAACCCAAGAAGGTTGGCAAGTGATACCCGTTATCAACTAGCAAAGCAATCGCCTATGGCAAAGAAGGAGATATGGGGAATAGAAGGATTAACAACTTTGGAGACACTGGAACCGTTTGTTGATAAGTATAAAGAAATGGAAGAGGAAATGTCGGATTATTATATGCCTGAAGGTGGAGAACTGCCACCTAATGCTTACTCTATGTTTGAACTAGGAATGCTTGTGTCACCAGAAGAACAAGGTAGAATGGAAAAGGAATTAGAAATTGAAGAGATGGAAGAGATAGAACCAGACCCACATAAGTATAAAGGACCTTATACTGGATATAAGAGCAGTTCTGGTTTTACAGAAGTAGTTAAAAAAGGAACGAGAGCATTTAAAGTTTTAAAGTTAACAAGTCAAGGCAACGAAAGAATAGGTTCTCTTTATAACAATACATCATATCAACAATTGTTATGGGAAATGCAAAACACAGGTTTAATTTATAAACCAAAAAAGGCAATTTATAAAATCACACCATTAGGTTTAGCAGTACTTAAAAAGGTTGAAGAAGGTGGTAGGTGGCGATATCAAGATTATGTTCAATCAAGGAAACCAATTGGTCGTAATGTAGGTAAATATTGTTCTCAACCTTATAATATAATTAAATCAGGTTCTAATGCACATACAGATATGCTTGTTATAGCAACTGGTAAGACTGTAGCATATCACCCTGATTGGTTACCAGAAGATACTAACTGGTTATCAGAATTTAAAAGAGAAGCACCAGCAGAGTTTATAAGTATACGTAATAAAACTCGGAGGGATAAGCAGTCTCTAAGTTGTGAACTAAGAAAACTTGAAGCATCTACTTTGATTTATCGTCCACGCAGAGGTTGGTATCGTTTAACAAGAAAGGGTTGGAATGCCCTTCGTAAATTAGAGGAAGGTGAAATATACGAGGTTTAATCCACCAGACCAATGGAAAGTGAGCAAAAGGAAATACAAATGGTACATCCGACGGCATGGTTGGTTATACGGTGGAGAAGGTCCTTATCGTGAAATCTGTGAAGACCCAGAGGGCAGAGTATATAGAATAGCAATACATTCGCCGTTTAGAGGAGGTTCTCACCTTTCTCAATCATATCAAATAGGTCTCTTTAAGGATGAAGGATGTGATGAAGGGGATACAAATATACAGTCTTGGACTCTTGACTATGATGATAGACTTGGTGTGCTAAATGCATTGAAATGGGCAAGACAGGCAGTTGAACAGGGAACGTTTGGACCTGAATATGATGAATTAGTGAGGAAAGGAAGATGAAGTTTAGACCACCTGATATCTGGAAGGTTACAAAACCAAAACCAAAACCAACGTTAATTGACTTGTTAAAAGAACATCTATCGCATGGTTCAGGTATAGATTCTGATTGGAGTTTTGAAGAAGATAATTTGTCTGTTCGTGCTTGTAATTCATTTCATATAATGGATGAGAATGGTTATTACTGTGGGTGGTTAGATTTTTGTTTAGAAATACCCAAAAGAAACTTAGAAGATTTTGGATTTCATTTTACATCTAATTGGGATAGGGAGGTTGCTGAAGAACGTGGTATAGATGAATACCTTGAGGAAGTATTTGCTAATGATATGAGTATTGTAATTAAAGAAATGAAAAGAGGTGGTATGTTATAGCAGACCATGAGTTAACTGAAAATGAAAAGTCGGGCACTTTGCTCCAGCACAAATATCAAGGATTCGGTGCAAGAATCCTCCAAGCAGAAGCAGGTGGTTATGTAGTATATGACTATCTTGAAGAAAAGAATAAGTTTATCTCCTATACGGATGTAGATAATTGGTATGTAATAAAATGAGGTGGAGCATGAAAAAGATAAAGAATCCAAAATTTTCTTTTAGTCCATCCAAACCATTTAGATTTAAATTAGATACGGATAGAGATGGAGTATTGGATTGGAAAGACTGTAGACCGTTTAATAGGAGAAGGCAACATGTAGGTCCGAGTGAACTAGAAGGTGATATTCAACAGGTTCACAAAAAGGTGACGATAAACGCCATGAATAAGTATGAAGACCCGATTTCGGCAGAAAAAAGAGTTAAAACTGCTATTGCTAAATTTTTTATGCACCCTGACCAAGAAGAAGAGATTAAAGGTTTTGAAAACTTTCTATCTCAACAGTTTAATCTTCAACCAACCGAATCCGTTAAAGTAAGTTGGCACGACCCCAGCAAGTATATTCTTGATGCTTATGACGTGTTCTATGACATTCATCACTATGTCTATATGGTGGGCAAGAAAACAGTGTCAAGGACAGGAGCACCTGTTCTTTTATTGCCAATCACATCATTAGATAGAGAAAGAATAGGATTGAAAGGTCTGGATGATATATTAGACTGGGCGAGAAAGGAGTTAAAGAAGGCAGTAAAAGAGAATATGTAATTATGTTAATTATAAGTTGGAGGAAAAGAAGTTGAAATTCCGACCACCCGATATATGGAAGTTAACACCAAACGTGATAGTCTATAAACTAAAAGAACCATATATAGAAGAAGCAGTAAATAAGTTGTATGTAGCGTTTCTACCAGATGGAGATATTGGTGACTTTGATAAATACGGTGATAGAGGCAGTGTCTTTGATATAGAGCAAGAAAAGTTTCATTTATGTCATTATAGGTTAAAACCAGATGAAATACCAGAACTTTTAAAAAAGAAATTGAAAGAAATATCTAAAGAGGAGTTGGTATTCTGAAATTTAATCCACCAAAGGTATGGAGAATAAATAATCAAGTTGGTAAACAACCAACAGACTGGTTTATACATGGTTATTATACAGCAAGAGGTGCAATTGGTTCTGGTAAACTGAAATACAAAAAGGGAGACTGGAATGATTACGGGGGCAACACTGTTAAAGAAATTGCAGAGTGTATGGCAGATGATGTAGTTAATTCAGAAGATTGGAGGGAAGAAGTGGGCAAGGAAATGAAAGCAGAAGGTTTACTTCTTTATGGTCAAAACGTAGTTGACTGGTTTGACGGTTATGTAAAATTTATATTAGAAAGAGAAGGTGGTTATTCTGAAGTTTAACCCACCCGATATCTGGACAACATCACATCCGAATACAGATAAAGAAAGAAGATTATTAAATGCCTTTCTAAAGGAAGGGTTTGATGTCAAAAATGTAGAATGTGATTTTTTTTCATTGTGTGGTTATGAGTGCAAATTAAAAGGCAGTGTT
>Ga0272441_10010497_pt1 | contig 14003 bp, 9 predicted proteins | sample SSMProp6N_FD_193582 | JGI IMG/M metagenome (GOLD analysis project Ga0272441, IMG submission 193582) | Marine sediment archaeal communities from Little Sippewissett salt marsh, Falmouth, MA, United States - SSM-Prop-6N | ecosystem: Environmental > Aquatic > Marine > Wetlands > Sediment ... | reverse complement strand
CCTGATGGTGCCTCTATTAGTGGCCATGAACAGGCGTCCGTATCTGGCCGCCGGCTTGCCGATGGCTTCGTGCATATCCCACACGTCGGGCTCGCCCAATTGCTCACCGCGAGCCCTACAGGCAACGGCGCCGGTGCGCTGAATGTCGGCCAGGGGCTCATGGGTGCCCGTCCGGGCCTCCTTCAGGCCCGCCCGGCACCCCTCGGGGCACACCATCGGCTGATCCACGGTAACAGGGATGGGATGATAGCAACGCCGGCACCGGGTGAAGATGGCCCCGCAACGGGGGCACTCAGCGTCTTCGGCGACCCTGAGCAGCGCGCCGGGTCTGGAGGGGCACACGGGACACTCGAACACCTGGGCGGCGCCGCATTTGGGGCAATAGCGATGCTTGTCGCCCGGGGCCTCGATGTCCGCCCGGCAACTGGGGTTGTAGCATTGGGCCAGGTCTTCCAGCTCGATATCCAGCATTCGCCTTGGCGGGTAGCGTCCCCGTCGTGGCTCCTTCCTGAGCCGCGCAATGCGGCGAGAAGAGCTCACCGCTCAGCGTTTCTTGCCCATCATCGCGTCGTCCAGGCCGCCGTCATCAACGTCGTCCAGGTCCGGGAAGGCGGGCGTTCGTCCGGTGGGACTGGCGTACCGGGTCACATCGGCCCTGGCGAGCACCTCTTCTCCGATCAGCCACCCCGATCTCTGCTGTGAGACGACCGTGTCGTCCAAGGAGGGATCATCCACGGGCCGGCTACCCACGACGTTGTGCCGCTTCGGGTCTATGCGCCGACCGGTCTGATCGGGCATCATGACCAGAGCCAACTCGGCCTCGAGCAAATCGCGAGCCTTGCCCTGCAGCTCCGTCAAGGCCTCATCGATCCGGCGCAGCCCATGGGCGAGTGCGGCCGAAGCGTCGGCAGGGATCCCGAAGGAGCAAGGGCGAAACACGGCTTCCTCCAGCCGCCGCAGCCCCAGAGCCAACAGGTCGGGCGCGTCCTTCGCCTGCAACCGACGGTCAAACTCGGCCTTGAGGGCGTTCAGGGCTGCCTCGCGCTCAGCGATGGCCGCCGGCGGCTCGCCGGCCGGGCCCACGGGAAGCATCTCCCTGAGGCTTTCGATCATCTCGCGGGCCGGGGCGACGTCCAGGTAGGCTGCAGTTCCACCCTGAGCGCTTCGCCGGAGCCGTTCCGCATCCAGAGCCGCCAGACGCTCGGGAAGCCCGGCAATGTCCATGTCTTGTACACGCCTGGCGATGGGGTCAAGTTCCCCGTTCTTTTCCGGCCGTTGCTGATCCATCGACAGAGACGTCCTCTCGCTAGCAGTTCCGCTACAGGCTGAGCACTGCTTCGTGCCCGACGGCAACTTGCCCGTCGGCGAACTCGGCCTTCCAGTACAGGGTACGGTCGCTACCATACTGGACGGTGACGATCAACTGCCGCGGCTCGGCGGCGGGATTGGTGACGATGCACGCCGTCAACTCGCCGCTGGGGCCTTCTCCCGGATAGGTCGCCACAAGCCCGATCTCGACGGACTGCCTGGCGCCGGTGAGGACGGCGCGCTCGAGTTCGAGGCCGGGCAGTGCTCCCTTGGGACTGACGGGCTCGCGAAACAACTCATCGCCCGTGGCCGGGTCGCGACCCACCACCTCGATGGCGCAGCGCAGGATTCCCGATAGCCGGTAGTCGTAGTACAGTGCCGCGCCGCGGGCCACGTTGACTGTGCAATCCTCGGGCGTCGCCACAACAATGCGTGATGACCGGCCCATGAAGTCGTACAACCTGGCGGCGATGGTGGGTACCTGACCGGTGCCGCCGGTGATGAACAGGAAGGTGACGTCGCCCCGCCGGAGCCCCGCGTCTCGGAAGGTCTCCTCGAGGGTCTTCACTCTCTGGCGGGCGGTTTGAATCATCTCGCGCCACAGAGCCTCACGGGTGCGGTCGGCCAGCCGCGGCTCCATACTCTGCAGTTTATCTTCGATATTCCTAAAGAACAACCGCGGGTCCGGCATGATCCCTGCTGTGAAGATGCTCTCGAGGAACGGCACGATAAGGCGCTCGACGTGAGCGGGGCGGAGTTGGAAGGTGCCCAAGTCGGTGTGGAACTCCCTGGGCCCTTCAGGCCCGCCCTTGACGAACAGGCTCTCCTTCAAGCGTCGGCACTCGTCTCTGGCGGCGTGTAGGGGCATTGCCTGGGGCAGGTCGTCAAACTCGAATACCGGCTCTCGGCCCGACCAGGAGATGCTCAGGCGGTCCGCCCGCTGCGCCAGAAGCCACGAGAGCAACAGATCGTCCACGGTGTCGCCGCCGAAGCGGTAGCCGGCCGCGCACACCTGCTCGGCCTCGAACTTGCCCTTCGACAGCAGCACCCGCAGGGCCGCGACGTCGGTGGTGCCGGCGCCGCAGTCGAATACCAGAATCGTCTCGTTGTCCTGCAGATGGTATTCCTTGCCGTTGAACGTATAGTCGCCTCGGCGTAGGGAGTGCAGGAGGTCCAAAGCCGCGCATTCGGGCTCACTGGGCGTCAGCAGATCGGGTACCGGCAGGCCGGCCACCTCGGCGGCGGACAACGTATTCTCACGCTGGGTGCGGAAGGCCTCTAGGTCTTCCATCACGGGCAATGTAAGCACCATGCGGGCGTCGATGTCCATCCTGCCGCGGAAGGGATCGCTGGCGCGGACCTCCTCGATCAGGTACCGCATGAACTCGGCCACGAGCCCCACGGGCTGCATCTTCGATCCGCTGGGCAGGGCTATCGCCCGGTCGGCCGCCTCGCCGCGCAGGCGCGTCTTCATCGACTCGACCACCAGTTGATTCTCGCCCTCCGCCCCCGCGGACATGGAGACATGGTGCCCGCACGAAGGCACGTCGGACCCCTGCTGGAAAAGCATCGCTGAGCGAGTGGTGGTCTCGTTCCGGTCCTCGGACGCGGGCCCGGCGGGCCACAGCACCGGTTGCGGGGTCCGGTCCTCAACGCTTACCCAGTTATCGGTGTAGTACACCGCCGACTTCGCGGTACCGAAGTCGATGCCCACCGTCCAGTGCTTCACCAGGCTGGCGGCTTGCTCTGTGGGCTCCCCATACAAGACGACCTCATGGACGATGTCGCCGGCGCGGATGGCTGCCCGCGCGACGCCCTCGAAGTCACCGTCGGCCTGCAGGCACAAGCTCACCGATGAATCGCTGGGGATCACCCGCGGATCGCGGGCGTTTTCAGGTCTGGCGGGAGAGCGTTCCTCGAAGCTGATGTCCAGGACATCCTCCGCGGGCGTGTCGGTCTGGGGCTGCTCCCACGCGCCCCTCACCTGACCGGGAAGCCCCTCGACCTTGACGCGGGCCGGGGAGCCCCCGAGGTTCTGTATTCGCACCCGGGCGGTGCGTTGCCGGGTGGTGAACACCACCAGCCTATGCCCCACGTAGATCGCGGACTCGCCCAGGCGACGGATGGGCACATGGACCATCCATGTGCGCATCCTGTGGCCCGCGGCGTCCCACGGCCGCATGTCGTCCGCGTGCCGGCCTCCCTGATCTGAGGAGGTCGCTTCCAGGGCGATATCCTCGGCCTGTGCGGCCAGAGACGCGCCGTCCGCGCCCACACGCAGGCTGTTGTCAACGCCACCCGGGGACAGGCGGCGCTCTTTGACATGGGTTCTGTGCCGGCCCTGGGGCAGCATGAGGAAAGCCCAGGGCTGCCCGTCGGCTATGCGCAGGGAGTATTCAACGTAGCCCGCCCCGGCATTGCGCAGCAGCAGGGGGACGCTGGCGAGGCCCTCCCGCGGGACGCCGAGCACGTTGCCCGGCACCTCGACGGTCAGGCGCGCCGCCGGCCAGCCGCAGTGCGGGCAGAAATGCACGGGTCTGTCTATCTCGAAGTGGCAGGTCGGACACTTCATCAACTCAGGGCTTCTCGTTTCGGCGTACCCGGCTATGCGCGACCCTAACGGTCGAGTATAATGGCCCGCGAAAATGGGGTCAACCGGCGCTGAGAGGCCGTTGCGGCCACAGAGCGACATTGGCCCGCGCAACTCAGCGGGCCTCGTGCAGGGGCATGCCGACCGCGCGTTCTGTCTGCCGCGCCCCCGCCACGACCCGCGACGCCACTGCCACACCATGCCCGTCCGGGCCACGTCCCCAAGATCAAGATGGAAGAGGCATACAGCCCAATGGCCACAGACAGGGTCCGTCGCCTGCGTGAAGCCGCCCTTTCCCACAACGCGTTGTGGTCATGGCAGCGCGAGATGCTCGAGGGTGAAGCCTGGCAAGACAGCATCGGCGATCTGTGGTGGATACGCCGCAAGGGCCACAAGGTCGGTCACATACTCCGGAACTTGGATGTTGTGATTGATGCCGATGAGTTGCTTGTTGGAAAGGCCTCGCGGCGCGGCCCCACCCATGAGGAAGCCGCCCGCCTCGAGCAAGCCCGCGCCTTCATGGCGACCCAGCCGCGCATCACCGGCCAGAACGGTCACATGACCGTGAACTATGAGGCCCTGCTGGCCGAGGGATGCCGGGGGCTCCAGCAGCGCATCCGGCAGATGCAGAGGCAGTTGGACCCGGCGACGCCTGATGAACAGGACAAGAGCGCGTTCTACGAGGCAGCGCTGATGGCCCTCGAAGGCGTCTGCGAGCTGGCTCAACGGTATTCGGAGGCGTCGGCGCGCATGGCCCAGGAGGAGGCCGATCCGGGCCGCAAGGCCGAACTCGAGCACATCGCGGCCACCTGTGCCCGCGTCCCTGCACAGCCCGCCGAGACCTTCCACGAGGCCCTCCAGGCCGTTCACTTCCTCACCTTCTGTATCCAGTATGGAGACAACATCGTCCTGCTTTGCCCGGGCCGAATGGATCGCTGGCTGTGGCCCTACTACCAGCGCGACCTTACCGAGGGCACAATCACCGCCGAGCAGGCCCAGGAGCTCATCGACTGCTTCTACATCCTGATCAACGAAATCGTGCCCCGGGGCCTGGCGGTCGGGGCGATGGTGGGCGGGCAGGATGACGCGGGCCGGGACCTCACCAATGACATCTCCTACATGTGCCTGCAGGCCGTGGAGAATACGCGTCTTGCCTACCCCACATTGGGCATCTGCTGGCATAAGGGCACCCCGGACGGGCTGATGGACGCCGGCTGCCGCCTCATGGCCCACGGGCGCGCCAACCCGGCCGTGTTCAACGATGACGTCATCGCCGAGGGCCTCAAACAAGCCGGCTTGAGTGATGCCGAGAAGTACCTTTACATTAACTCCACCTGTGTGGAGATATCGCCCATTGCCTCGAGCAATATCTGGGTGGCCAGCCCGTACTTCAACCTGACCCAATGTCTGCTGGACACCATCGACGAGGCGATCGCTTCAGGTCACGAGCCCGGCTTCGACGAGCTGAAGCAGGCCTTTCGTCGGGAGCTATCGCGCCGCATCCACGACGCCGTGGCCGACCAGAACACATTCCGCGAGACCCGGGCCCGCTTCGGCGGCTACCCTCTGCTGTCGTGCTTCGTCAACGACTGCCTGCAGCGGGGCCAGGATATCGACCACGGCGGCGCAAGGTACAACTGGATCGAGTGCTCCTTCGTGGGCCTTGCGAATCTGGTGGATTCCCTGATGGTGATCCGCCAGTTCGTCTACGAGGAGACGACCATCAGCCTTGAGGGCCTCAAGCAGGTGCTGGACGCCAACTACCAGGGCGCCGAGGACACCCGGCAACGCTTCCTGAACGCAGCGGATAAGTATGGCAACGACAAAGATGATGTGGATGCTCTGGCCCGAGAGTTCGCGCAGTTCGTCTCCGAGGAGTGCGCGCGACACAAGGTGCGCCTGAATGACCGCTTCTACCCCGGGTTCTTCTGTTGGGTGATGCACGAGCGACTGGGGTCGGAGACGGGGGCCTCGCCGGACGGCCGGAGAGCGGGCATGGCCTTCGCCGATGGCGCCGGGCCCGCCCAGGGAAGAGAGCGCCATGGGCCAACCGCTTCCGTCAAATCCACCACCAAGTGGGACCATACCGCCATGTTGGGGGGGCTGGTGCTGAACCTGAGGTTCAGCCCCAAGGCCCTCGCAGAAGATGGAGACCGGGCGAAACTGCGGGAGCTATTGAAGGCCTACATGCGCCTTGGGGGGCAGGAGGTGCAGGTGAACTGCATCGGCCGGGATACGCTCCTGGCGGCCCAGGAAAGCCCCGAGGAGTACCAGGACCTGCTGGTACGGGTGGCGGGGTATTCAGACTACTTCACGGGCCTTCCGTTGGGGATGCAGCAGGAGATCATCTCGCGGACAGAGTTTGAGGAGTTGTAGGGGCGCCCCGGCCGCCCTACTCCCCCGCAGGAGCCGCAGCATCAGCCGCCTGGCCTTCGGGTTGCCGGGCCCTGAATACGGTAGCGCCCAGCAAGAGCGGCCCCGCCAACCCCACGATCACCGGCGGGCCGTGACGGTGGAATACGCAGACCACGATCGCCAACCCCATGGACACCAGCGCTGCCAATAGCAGCCACCCACGCCACGCGGGCTGAGGCTCGATGGCCCCCCCACCCAGCCCCAGCAGAAGCAGGCCGCCTAGCCCCAGGGACATGGGCAGCACGAAGAACACCTGGCCGTACATGGGCGGGCTGAAGGCATAGAGCCAGCCCCACGATAGGCCGCTCACCAGGGCCAGGGCCGCGAGGCCTGCGGCGGCGCGTCGACTTACCCGCGGCGGCCCGGCAAGCAACCCCAACGCCAAGCCCACCACCAGCCCAAGGATGCCGCCGAGCGACAACCGCAGCGTGAGCCACGCCGTCGCGGGTCGGTGGGCGAGCAGCTCCCCGACACCGGTCCCGGCAAGCATGCCCGTCAGGGCGCTACCCAGGATGAAGCCGATGGCAAGCAGACGCATGGTTCTCTCCGCAGGTGTGTGTCATGTGCTATTGTCACGGGTCCTCCGGCCTATTGGCCCCATGGCCACAAGCCGCTTCCCACGGGGCCCATCGCGTGTCTACCAGGCTCAGTTCGCGTCCTCTGGTCGCGGGCTTTGCCCGCACCCACCGGGGGAGCCCGCTCCCCGGACCCCCAATCCCCACGAGGCACTGCCGGCGCGACAACCGGACGGCAGCCCTGGCAAGGCAATTCACACGTGCCCAGTAAGGGCGGACCGGACAGGCGAGCGCTAGGCGCCGTTGACGTTGGCTCCCTGTTCGCGCAGGGCCTGCATGAGCCCTGCAAGGTCAATGTTGCGGGGCGTGACACCGTGCTTGGCGCACATCGCCGCGGCCACCCCGGCGGCCTCTCCCATGGCCCGGCAGGTGGCCTCGATGCGAATGGCCGCCTGCGCCTCAAAGCTCGCCGAGATGCACCGCCCGGCTACCAGCAGATTGTCCACCTGCAGCGGCACCAGACAGCGGTATGGAATCTCCTGGTACTCGCCCGCCGGGAGCCGCTCCAGACTCACCCCCACCCCTGAGGGGTTGTGGATGTCGATGGGGTAGCACGACTTGGCGATGCCGTCAGAGAACTTACGGGCCTCGCGGAAGTCATCGGCGGTGAGGACGTACTCGCCGAGGATCCGCCGGCTCTCGCGGATGCCCACCATGGGCGCGGTCTGGGCCAGATAGGCGTTGTCGAAGCCCTCAAGGTAGCGTTTGCAGAACTCGATGATTTTCGGGATGACCTTCTTGCCCTGGATCTGGACCCGGGTGAGGTCTTCAGCCTTCGCGCCGTTGATGTGGGTCACCCGCGGGCAGTTGAAGCCCAGCTCGCCGGGCCTGCCGGGTATTGAGAAGAACTGGATGTATCCACCCTCCTCAGCGGTAAAAACACCGTCGTCCTCGGCCTGCTGCATCAAGTCCCCCAGTGCGGAGTGCCCCACGCCTCCTTTGGCGAAGCCGAAGCTGAGGCGCGGCGGATGGGCGTCAATGCCGCCTTTGTCCCGCAGGAAAACGGCCAGGGCGTCCCAGTCCACGCCGCCGAGGGTGAACCGCAGGCTCGCGGATTGGTTCAGGCCGTCTTCCTTGCGCCCGCTCTCATACGGCGCGCCGGCCAGGACCGCGACGTCGGCGTCCCCCGTGCAGTCGATGACCTGATGGGCGGTGAGGGTGCTCTTGCCGGACTTGTTAACCACCTCGACGCCGGTCACGCGGCTATCCTGCATGCTCACTCCGCTGATGAAGGTGTGGTACAGAAGCTCGCAGCCGCTTTGAAGAGCCATGTCCTCGAGCACATACTTGAGCAGCTCAGGATTGAAGAACATGCCCTCATTGTCACCGGGCAGGTCGTTGCACCGCTCGATGATCTCCTGGTTGATGCCCGTGACGAGTCGCCGGCCGCCGGTCGAAAAACCCATCATGGGCATGACCAGAGCGGCGGTCTGGCTTCCGCCCAATGATCCGAGCTGCTCGACGATGAGCGTTTTGGCGCCGTGTCGCGCGGCCGCGACGGCCGCGACGGAGCCGGCGGTGCCGCCCCCGCAGACGATGACGTCGTAGTCCATGAGTAGTCCCTCTCCACGCTGCTTGCGCTTGGGGTGATCGACCAGTAAGGGTGGCCTCAGGATACGCCAGGTCTGCGGGGTGAGCAAGGGCAGGCATGGCGCAGCAGCGGCCGCCGCAATGGGAGGCAAGAAACTGTAAAGAAGCATTGACAACTTATAGCGCCAGTGGGATAACTGCCCGGTACGCCAGCATGCCTCAGGAGAGGAAGCCATGACACGGTACATCGCCGCCTATGACACGGAGACCATCGATCACGCGCTGGAGGCGCTGCCGACCCTGGTGGCCCTGCACCGCAAATACGAGGTCCCGGCGACGTTTTTCGTTGTGGGCCGTTTGCTTGAAAAGGATGGGCCGAAGTATCGCGAACTGCTGGATGACCCCTTGTTCGATATCCAAACTCACACGTACTCCCATCAGATGCTGAAGGACAGCCGCCCTCACGGCCCGGCGGTCAGCCTGGAGGAGATGGATGTTGAGGTGGGCCGCGGCAAGGCTCTGGTGGAGGATGTCTTCGAGCGAGAGTGTATCGGCCTGCGGCCGGGCTGCGGCTTCGAGGGCGGGTTCCATGGCGTGCCGGAGCGGCTCGAGATCATCCGCCGCCACGGCGTCCAGTGGGTGAGCGCGGACCTGCGCGGGCCGCTGGACTCGATTCCGGCGTCGATGAAGCCGGCGTACACGTATGAAGACGACGGCTACGGCGACATATGGGAGATTCCGGGGCACGGCTGGCATGACAATGTGCTCAAGCCATGGACAGGGCATATCACCTTCTTCCCTCCCGTATACGAGTTCGCCATGCCCGCACGGCCGCCGCAGACCGTCGTCGAGATATTCGGCCAGGAGGGCCGCTGGCTCGAGCACGCCGCCCAGACGGGCCTGGACTACGTGTCATTGGTGCAGCACCCCTGGTCCATCTACCGCTTTGACAACAAGATGAGCACGATTGAGCTACTGCTCGTCAGGACCCAACAGCTTGGTCTGACGTGCATGACCTACCTGGACTACTACCGGGAGTTGACGCAGGGGCTATAGCCACACCTGCATCGCTTCCACCAACCATCAGAGAAGGTGAAGGGATGTCCGACGACTGGCGCGATTCGTATGAGACCGAAGAGAAGCAGGACGAAGCCGAGAGCGAGGACGCGTGTGACACCGATGAGTGCTCGGGCAACTGCGACGAGTGCCCCGCGGCGGCCACAGCCACCGACCAGGAGAAACAATACCGCCTGCAGCAAAAGAGGCTTGAAGACCGATCCCGGGGCATCAAGCACAAGTTCCTGGTTTTGAGCGGGAAGGGCGGCGTAGGCAAGAGCACCGTTGCGGCGAACCTCGCCTGGGGCCTGGCGCTGACTGATGCAAGGGTCGGTCTGCTGGACGCCGACCTGCACGGCCCAACCATCCCGATCATGATGGGTCTATCGCGGGAGAAGGCGACGGGCTCGGCCAACGCCCTCCTGCCGGTGCCCGTTTTTGACAACCTGTCGGTCATGTCCATGGGCTTTCTGACACGCGATCGGGACGACCCTGTGATCTGGCGCGGGCCGCTGAGGTCCAACGTCATCCGCCAGTTCATCGCCGATGTTGAATGGGGAGCCCTGGACCACCTGGTGATCGATCTACCTCCGGGCACCGGCGACGAGCCTCTGACGGTAGCCCAGGCATTCCCGGAGGCCGACGGCGCGATCATTGTGACCACGCCTCAAGAGGTCAGTACGGCGGACTGCCGGAAGGCCGCGAACTTCACCAAGGCTGTGGGCCTGCCCATCCTGGGGGTCATCGAGAACATGAGCGGCTTTGTCTGCCCCCACTGCGGGCAGACCACCGACATCTTTGCCTCGGGCGGGGGCGCGAGGATGGCCGAACAGCTTGGCGTGCCCCTTCTGGGAACCGTGCCCATTGTGGCCGAGATAGCGCAGCTATCTGACGTCGGCAAGCCGCTGACCGGCACGGAGGCGCCCCAGCACGTACGGGACACCTTCCAGCAAATCGTGGACGGGCTGCTGAGCCACTGCTCTGACTGAACGCCGGTGATCGGGACACCACACAAATCTGCGGGGAGCCATGGCGCGGGTAGGCGCCCGGCTCCCCGCCGGCCAGAGTCGTCGTTTTCAAGGCGTGGACACCGTTGGATCAAGGTCGTCAGTGGAGGACAGGCCCATGCTCAGAGCGCTGATGGTCTGCTGGTTCGCTGTGACCACTGTGGCGGCTACCGCGCAACCCGCCTTGACCACCGACGAGAGATGCTACCTCATCGGGCTTGTATCGGACACGTGGCTGGGCATTGCCTACATGGCCGATACCGATAGCGGCTTGCCGGAGGACAACACGGAGCGGGGCGGCTACACATCGGTGTCCAATATCGGCTTGTATCTGGCTTGCGTTCCGGCGGCCCAGCGGCTTCACCTCATCGACCGGGCTCAAGGGCTTCAGCGCGTCTCCAAGGTCATTGAGGCGTGTGAGAAGCTGCCCACGTGGGAGGGCTTCCCCCATAGCTGGCTCAACACGAAGAAGCTAGGGCCCACTGACGAGCAGATCGTCTCCCCCGTGGACCTGGGCAACTATGAGGCAGGTCTCATCGTCTGCCGCCAGGCCTATCCAGAACTGCGCGAACGCATTGATGCGCTGATCGAGCCCATGAACTGGCAGGCATTCTACTGCCCTGAGAACGGTTGGATCCACGGGGGCTGGAGCACCAAGAAGGCGTCCTTCACGAAGTGGTACTACAACTGGCTGGCCGCCGACTCGCGCACCGCCAGCTTCCTTTCCGTGGCCCACGGGGCACCTTTGAAGCACTGGGAGAGCCTCGTGAGGACGATGGACGATGGGCCGGGCCCGCCACACTTCGCCCCCGGCTGGATGGGAGGCGGCCTGTTCATGCAGACGATGACGGCCCTGTTCATTGATGAGGCCGGGACACCCATTGGGCGCTCCGCCGCCAACTTCACGTGGGCGCAGATTCGCCGAGGGCATGACGAAGCGCTTGCCGCCTGGGGGTGGTCGGCCTGCGCTACCCCCGATGGGAAGGGATACCTGGGATACGGACGCTTCGACCAGGACGTCATCACACCTCATGCAACCGCCTTAGCGATGCTCTACTTTCCCCATGAGGCGGTGGCCAATCTGCAGGCGTTGGAGAAGCTGGGGGCCCGAGAGCCCCTTCCGCGTGGGGACACCAGGCATGGATGGGGCATGCGTGACAGCCTGAACCTTCAGACGGGGCAGGTAGCCGACCGTCTGCTCATCCTCGACCAGGCCATGCTGCTGCTGGCGTGCGCTAATATGCTCGCCGATGGGTGCGTCCGTGACTGGTTCCAGGCCGATCCGCTGTTCGAGGCGGGAAGGCGGGCCATAGGTCAATACCAGGTCACGGCCGCTCAGAGGGATGAGTTCTGGAGGCAGGTGCAGCACCTCCGGGAGGGACGAGCCGAGGCGCTAAAGCTGGATTGAGGGCGCCGTGGGTCTAGTGTAGCCCGGCCATCTCGAGCCGCAGAGATCGACAGACTACGCCGACCTTGGCATCCGCCCGCCCGCCGGCGGCGAGGGCCTCGAGCTGGCACACTTGCTCGGCCAACAGGTGGCGGCCCCTGTCTGAATGTATGTGGTCCACCATTTCCAGCAGACCGAACCCGGGGTAGTTCGGGCCGACCGAGGTCTGCCGGAGAAGCTCCTCGCAGAAAACGCGCATCCGGGCCGATCGCTGCCGTGCAATCTCACGCCCCGCACGCGTCAGAAGGCGGTCCAGCAGGGCATCCTTCTTGGGCAGCCACTCCCGCATCGCGGCGATGGTCTGGGGCCAGGGGACATCCGTCCCCGAGCGGATGGTCATGAAGCGCCACGTCGCCACAAGACCGAAGTTGGCGTCGATGAGGTCCGCATCCCCCAGACACTGGTTCTCCATGGGGCTCGTGGGTGTGTTGTCCCCGGCATGATGAGCGATGGCGCTGCATACAGGCTCGAGCAGCGCTTCCTCGACTCCGTGCGAGGATAGGATACGCCGGGCCTCCTCCGCGCCCACCCGCGCATGATCCCTGCCGGCCGACTTACAGATATCATGCAGAAGCGCCGCCAGGTGGACCACATTGGCGTGGGCCCCTTCGCGCTCTGCCAGCACCAGCGCCAGGTCCCTCACCCGGAGCGTGTGCTCGTAGGTGTAGCCGGGCCAGTGGTAACCCTCCCACTGCGAAGGCCACTGTGCCAAGCGCTCCCCGACCAGGGCTTCCAGGGATGTGATGAGCTGATCCATCTTCCACGTGCGCCAGTTGAGTACTGTCATGATGCGTCAACCATTCTTGGGCGGGGCGTGTCCGCACACGCGGCCGCACGGGCCATGCCCGGCCGGGCTCACGCAGAACGGATGGGTCCAGGCGGCCTCGTGAGGTCTTCGCGAATCGTCGTGCAGCGAATGTAAGGCGGCGGGGGGCACGTGTCAACCTGACTTGTGGACTCGCGGCACTGTACCAAAGGCGTACGGCATGTAACCAAGTGTTACGCAAGGGTATTGGTGGGAGGCCGTGGCAGGGCCGGGGCGGACCGAGCCGGCTCACACGAGCGCCGAGCCGCCTCATGCACCGATCGCGGCGCTGCTGGACCTTCGTACAGACAGGCCCGGTGCGGAGTCCACAGGCAGGGACGGTCGGCTTAGGCGCCAACACAGTCACGTCACAGGGCGTCGCCCCCATCCCCCCGGCACGAGGCCCACCTCAACGCCCCTGACGGTAATCAGGCACGCGTTGCAACTCGCCCGTCCGGATGGCTTCGTCGGCCATGACGGTCGCCGCGGCGCTATTGGCTCCGTTGAAGGCATCGACCAACGTAGGTTTGTCCTCGATGATGCAGTCCAGGAAATGCTCGGCCTGGGGATCGTAGGGGTGGCCGGAGATGCCCAGATCTGACAGGTCCGTCTCCTGTGCATCATGTCCCTCGCCCACCAGAAGCTTGCCGTCCTGGATCGTGCCCCGGGTGCCGTAAACGCGCAGATTGTAGAACTTGGCCATGGGGCCGATAGGCCCGTACAGCGCGGCCACCTTGGCGACGGCGCCGCTCTCGAACTTGAACAGGGCCGCCTGGCAATCGCCGTGCTTCATCGCCGGGAAGGCAATGGAGTTGCCGTAGCCCGCGACCTCGACGATCTCACTGTCCGCATACCACCGTAGTAGGTCCAATGGGTGTACGCCGCCCCCGACGATGGGCTTCTCATGGTCCAGGTACCAGTTGATGCCCCCGATGTCCGGGTTCAGTCTCTCAGGAGCCGCCTGCACCAAAAGGTTGTGAACGTAGTCGCCCTCCAGGTAGAAGACCTCCCCCAGGACGCCCTCGGCGCAGAGTTGTTTGACCTTCGCGAAAAACGGGTTGAACCGCAGTACCTGGCCGACGTGGGTTTTGCGATCGCTCTGTCTGGCGGCCTGGGTCATGCGATCCAGGTCCTCCATGGTGTTGCCCATGGGCTTCTCGACCAGCACATGGCAACCGGCCTGCAGGCCCTTGATGAAGGGTTCGGCGTGCAGGTGGTCGGGGGTATGGACGGACAGGGCGTCGAGCTTGGCTTTCTGCAGCATCTCGTC
>Ga0272441_10010494_pt1 | contig 14005 bp, 12 predicted proteins | sample SSMProp6N_FD_193582 | JGI IMG/M metagenome (GOLD analysis project Ga0272441, IMG submission 193582) | Marine sediment archaeal communities from Little Sippewissett salt marsh, Falmouth, MA, United States - SSM-Prop-6N | ecosystem: Environmental > Aquatic > Marine > Wetlands > Sediment ... | reverse complement strand
GAGGGGTAAAGGAAGGGCGTGGGGCATCTGTCCCGCGCCCTTGTTTCATCCGAGGGGCGAGAACCTCTGCGAGTTCCGCGAAGCGGAACTCCAAGCAACTCGAAGAGTTGCCGTCCTCAATCGGGCGTAAAGGAAGGGCGTGGGGTATCTGCCCCGCGCCCTTGTTTCATTCGAGGGGCGAGACCTCTGTGAGTTCCGCAAGGCGGAACTCCAAGCAACCGGAGATCCACCCCGCCACTCCGGTTGCCGTCCTCCTCGGGCGCACCAGGACGTGGAAGTGTCCTTCCCTAGGCGACTTTCCGATAGGACCAGATTGTAGGTTTGGGGCTTCCTGCTGTCTTTCACGCGAATCGGCGCTAGTCCTGTCGCCCTTGATGCAGTCGCCGGTCGGATCAGGTCCTCGGGTTGTACAGAGAGCGTGAAGTCTAGTGTCCGGCACTCGGATCGATCTGAATCGAGGATTCCGACGACTTCGACCCCGTTCTGGGTAGCCATCGTTGTGGCTGTGATAGCACTTGCGATATGGGCCAGCAGCAGGAAGCCAGACCGGAAGTAGATCCAAGAACCGGGGCGGTGACTCTGCTGCGCAGAAACTGACCTGCCTCGTGACTCAGCTCAGTCGCCCAGCCTGGTCAGATTCCTCTGAGGACGAACTCCCTTCCGACCAGATACCCGAACGTCATTGCCATGGGGTAGTGTGTTGCCGTGAGGTAGACCTCTCCTGATGTTCCGCCAACGACTTCTCCTGCCCCGTACAGCCCAGGGATTGGGTCTCCTGACACGTGGAGGATCTGCAGTTCTTCGTTGGCCCGGAGGCCTCCACTGTTGTGCAGTACGACAAGCCAATTCTGATGTGCAACATAGGGCGGTGAGCCAATGGGTTTCAGGTACTCGCTCGGTCTGCCGAAATCCCCATCTTCACTTCGTGCGACGAAGCCATTGTATCGCTCGACGCCTTCGCGAAGCCCGGCCGCATCGATCCCAGCGCGCGCAGCCAGTTCAGAGAGGCTATCAGCTTCCCATACATAACCCTTCCCCGCAGCAATCAGATCTGCCTCTTCCTCTCCTTGTGTGATGGTCTGCCAGAAGCTGTTGTCGAAGATCTTGAACAGCGTTCTAGCCGGCTGGCGATTCATCGCTTCTCCGATCGCGCAAGGTGCGCTCCGGGTCTCCTCAATGAACCTCTGTCCGTTCAGGTTGACTGCAATAGCCCCTTCTTGGTAGCTGGGAATCCACGGCCGTCTTGATCGGTTCGAGTAGCCAGTCTTCTCAGGATGTGGAATCCCTGTATACGTCGAGACAGAGTACATGTGAGTGGTGTCTGCCCCAATAGCCATCGCCATCTTGTAACCATCACCCACACCGATCGGTCGTTCTTCCCTCTTCTCTCCCACTGCCGCACAGAGGGCAAGCGGGTTGAGCCTTGGAACGTATCGAGAGAGCATCTCGGGATTGCCACACATCCCGCCCGTGGCCAGGACTGTAGCTCTTGCCCCAATTGCCACAAGCTCTTCCGAGCTAGCGTCTTGTGCCATCACCCCGACAACCCGCAGTCCCTCCGGTTGGAGGACGAATCTCTGGGCTCTTGCATTGAACATCGCCTGGATGCCTCGCTCAAGCGCCGCAGCGTAGAGCGCTGACTGTATCTGCATCGGATCATGCTGATGTTCCCGGGAGACTCGGTGTCCTCCAATGTACCCAAGATTAGTACACTGCCCCCCCAGCTCCCGCACTCTCGTGTATGCATCGAGTACATTCTCTGTGAATAGGCGGACTAGCTCCTTCCGGTTTGAGCCTCTGCCCGTTCTGATCATGTCCTCGTAGAGACTCTCGGCTGAGTCTGCAATCCCCTTCGCAGTTTGGATGCTCGTCCCCGGGATCGCCATACCTCCTCCACAGACTGCAGACTCGCCACAGAAGGGTGATTCCGCCATCTCCAGGAGGAGCACTGAAGCTCCCTTGTCGCGAGCTTCTATGCTTGCCATCAGTCCTGCAATCCCCGCACCGATGACAAGAACATCCGTCTTTATGTCCCAGACGAGTGGTCCGAGTGCCGGAGCGCACTCACCCAGTCTATCTTCCCCTCCGGTACTCGAGATCATCGCAGCTCCCTCCCCCCAAGACCGACGCGTCTTGGAGACACCAGCCTTGGGAAACGCTCCGCTCGTTCTTGTCTATCCAGCGACAGCAATGCATCCCTCTTCCAGAATCTTCTTGCCGTCCGCGTGAATCGTCGGTGAGTAGACCACCAAGTCCCCATGGATCGCGCTCTTCACTTCGCACTCCCAATTCCCGGTCTTGTTGCTGCGGCCGAATGCGAAGTGCATCGTGCCCAGCCGTTTCTTCTCCTCAGAGTAGATCCCGTTCTTTCTCGCCAGTGGATTCGTCCCAATCCCAAACTCAGCTACATTGCGAGCATTGTCGACCGTCTCGAAGTAGTGCCTCAGTCTGTCCGCTTGCTCCGACTCCCCCTGAACCTCGACCCACTGCCCATCTCTGGCAACTATGCGGATCGGCTCCGACAGCGGCCCAACATAGCCGATTGGCCCATCCACAACAGCTACACCGTTGGCCGTTCCGATGACAGGGGCCGTACAAACCTCTCCGCTCGGAATACCGCCCTCTTCTCCAGGCCGGCGGGCAAACGACGCAAGGCTTTCGAGTGTTCGTCCTTCAATGCTGAACTCCAGATCGGTTCCGATGCTCGTTGTTACCCGGACTCGCTTCGCTCCCAGAAAAGCGCTTATCAGACGGAGATTCGTGCGCTCGACTTCATGGTAGTCTGCAGCTGCAGCTCCCTCTGTCATCTCCTCAATCGAGCGCTCGCTCAGTGTGAAGACGCGCGCCTTCTTCTCCGCCAGCAATGGCCAGAGGATCGGGGCGGCAGCGTATTGTGAGACGCCGCACGAACCTGTCGCCGGGATGATCACGTCCGCTCCCGCGTATGCATTCTGCGCAGAACGAGTGAGCCTGTGAAGCTCTTCTGGTCGTGTTCGCGCGGGCTGAGTGACGACCGTGTACTCAGCGCCGACTCCTGCGATGGCGCCGGCAAGTGCATCTATCATCATCCGATCGGTGTAACTATCAGCAATGATTACTACCTCTTCGCCGGCTTGCAGCTCCAGATGCTCCCGAACGATCTTCACGGCAAAACGGATCGCATCAATAATCGAAGGGCCGTTCATTCGGAACCTCCTTGTGTGGGAGAGGCAATGGAAGCAATCTTCGCGACAATCTCGCCTTCGTTCATCCATCCCTGATAGAAGAGCTGGACAACATCGCCTGCAATCGGAGCAACGACTTCCTCAGCGATGGCGCCTGTGACATCTCGAATCGTCGCTAGCAGATCCCCCTGTGCTACGCTCTGGCCGATTTCAACGGCAAGCCGGCTGAGGCCATTGGAGCGTGCGAGAACCGCTGTTCTGCTAATCATCTGTCGCTGCCCGGCTGGAGGTGGATCGGCTTGGCCGGGGAGCATTCCGAGTACCTTCAGAACGTTCCTCAGGCCTCGTACGTTCGTGCCCAATCGCGTCGTGTCCATGACACCAGCATCGCCAACTTCTGTCACAATGGCCGGGATGCGAAGCGCCTGCATAGCCATCCTAGCTGCAGGGCCAGTTTCATGTCCTCCCTCGGCAGTTGGCGACACTCGGATGTACGGGGCCCCGAAGTGCTGTGCCATCAGCCGGGACCTCCCGTCGATGTGACTATCACCTGTTTCGAAACAGATGGCGTAGTCCGCTTGGTACTCTGGGTAGTCACCTCCGTGAAGATCAACGAGGAAGTCGGCCTGCGAGATGGCTTCCCTCCACACCGTGTAGGCAGTGCGAGAACTCACCGAGCCTCCATGAGTCCCTGGCCACTGTCTGTTCATGTTAAGGCCATCGAATGGACAGATGTACGGCACTTTCCTTCTTACACCGTACGGATTGAGCATCGGGAGTGCGACAACCGTTCCGGAAAGCGCCTCCAGATCAGTCTCAGTTGCGAGTGCAATCGCCGCATTCATCCCTACGAACTCGCCGGGGTGCTGTCCTGCAATGAGTACGAGGGTCGGCCCATCTGTCTTCCCGCGGGCTACGATCAGAGGAAGTCGAATCTGTCCTCTGGCGAAACTCAGCTGATCCAGTTCTCCCACAACGAGATATCCATGGGCTCTCTCTCCTCGTTTGGCTTCCACAGTCCCGACACGTAACGTTGCTGACATTCGCCGCTCCCTTCTTGCCTGGCTTCAGGTGCTCCGGACTTGCATGGTCTCAGATGAGCCACCCGTCACAATCCTCTTGGTGATGTCGGCTAGCCTCTCCATCTCACTTCTCCCGATCCCCTGATGAACCGGCAAACACAGAAGCTTCCGCACCGCTTGCTGCATCTCTGGGCTCCCAGGACCGTTCCACAGCCCCTGCATTCCCCATAGTCTTGTTGTTTCAATCCCGTGGCGGCGTAGCTCCTGCTGCACAACCTTTGGATTCTCAACTTGCAGAGGGAAGTAGTAGGGCGAGGAATCCAACGGAATATCTGCGAACAACGAGAACCTGTCCAGGCGATCCAGGAGGATGCCAGCGTTCCTTCTCCGCGCCGCAACCGTCTCCGATAGCCGCATTCCTGCTGCACAAGACCAACTCTGGCGAGTCGGCCGTTGTCCGTAGCGGTAGCCGGTCTTCAAGATCCGCCTGATTGCTTTGCCTACTGAGGAAGCGCGGAACGCTGGTCTTCGCAGCAGAGCAAGTTCGGCCTTCGCATAGAGCAACCGAAGGATTGTGGGATGGATTGATCCTTGCGCGAATCTCGGTGAAGGCACTAGCCGCGAGCCTTCGACGCCAGAGACATACTCGCAGATCATGGCAAGATCTGGTACAGGCAAAGGCTTCCGCAAGGAGAATACCACGCAGCCGGTGCTCCCCCCCGACACTTGGGTCGTAGGCTCGCTGGGCAGTCCTTGGGCAGAGTCACGAATGACATGCTGGAACCTGCCCTTCAGCACACCGGCGTGCTCACTCAAGTCAGGCTCAGGAAAACCCAGGAGATCCGTGAACAGGAACGCACTGCAAGACCCTCCCTCCATGGAACGGAGGGCCTTCCAGTCGATCCTCAGATTGCCACTCAATCGGTACGAGCGCAGCGTCCACCCAACCTTACGGAACACCCGCACTACCTGTGGGCAACAGAACTCTGGGAGCCACACCTCGTTGACCTCAGCAAGCTGGATTGCAGCAAGCCACCACAGTGCGTCGCGTCCGAATGAGAACACCCCGGTGACGCGAAGCCCTTTTGGCAGTTCCAGCCCTTCAGAGTGACCTGCCCTATCAGCAGGGGTTCCAGGAGAAGGAGCAAGAGCAATCATCTGTCCCTTCTGCCACTGCCTGCCTTGCACTCCCAAGTCACCCCCCACTGCGGATCTCGGACACGAACTGAGCTAAACGATCGAGGGCAACGCCCAGGTTCTGTGGGGAGACCGCGCCAAACGCGATTCGAACATGTGAGTTGCCTTGCTTGCCGAAGGCAGAGCCAGGAGTCAGCGCAACACCGCGTTCTTCGAGAAGCCGCTGGGCGAATTGCTCGCCGTCCATTCCCAAGTGCCCGACTTCCGGGAACGCATAGATTGTGCCCTCGATTCCCGCGCACGGAAGAGCCAACTCCGAAAGGCGCTCCAACGCCATGTCCCTTGCTCTCAGGTCTTCCAGGACCATGCTGCGTGCACCATCTCGGCCTGACCTCACCGCCTCTATCGCTCCATACTGGGCGAATGTGTTCGGACCAGCCGTATCAAGTTGGACAAGCTTGGCGACTGCCGCGATCACTGCCTTCGGAGCCACCATGTAGCCAAGCCGCCATCCATCCATCGCGTAGCTCTTCGTGAAAGCAAACGTCGATACGGTCCTCTCTTTCATTCCATCGAATGAAGCTATGGAGATGTGATCGCGACCGTCATACGCGAAGTACTCATACGTCTCATCCGTGATTACGACAAGGTCATTTTCGTAGGCAATCTCAGCGACTTGTCGCAGTTCCGCTTCTGTGAAGACCCTCCCAGTCGGGTTGTGTGGAGTGTTGATGACGATTACACGGGTCTTCGGGCCTACCAGGCTCTTCAGGAGGTCTCCATCAAGCCTCCATCCGTTCTCTCTAGACAATGGCAGGAGCTTCGGGCTAGCACCAACGTACAGCGCTTCCTTCAGATGAGGTCCGTAGTGTGGGTCAGTGATAATGACTTCATCACCAGGATTGACTAGGGCGTTGAGAGCGAGGAACGTGGCCTGCTTGTTGCCGCACGTCACCAGAATCTCGGATTCCGGATCAGCCTCGATCCCGTTCTCTCGCCGAAGCTTGTTGGCGATTTCGGAGCGCAGATCCCCGATGCCATGAGTCGGAGAGTAGTGTACGAAGCCCTTATCAAGGGCCGCCTTAGCGGCCTCTTTGATGAACGCAGGCGTATCATGCCACGGTCTACCAATCTCAAGGTGGATGATTGACTTCCCTTCTCTCTCGAGAGCACTTGCTCGATCGAAGATTCCCCGTACTACGGAACCTGGCAGGGCTCTGACTCTTCTGCTTATGAGCGTAGGTTCGTCTGAATGCGATGCGGTATTCACTGGCTGCTCCTCCCGTCTTTGCTCTTCTCCCACTTCCCGATGCTTCATCTGGCTACAGACATGTCGGCCGTCCGTCGGCTGCGAAGCCAGGGCCGTACTCTGGGGGAGCCGTCAACTCCGACTCCCAAGGCTCCAGGCCCAGCTGATCCGGGCAGCAAGGCGGAGGGTCAATGAGCTCTCTCACCTCGGAGGATCTTGCTTGGGCAAGGGCAAATTCAGATGCGGCACTTGACAGAAGCCGAAGCTGGTCACTTGGCCCAGCCAGCAACCCCTCGTAGTACGTGTCCCTGCCCATGTACAGAGCGCCATGAGCCCGGGCATAAGCTTCGCTAAGCCCGGCGTAGCCTGCGTTGATCGCGCTGAGTTGTGCGATGTGATGGTATGCTAGCGCGACCTCATCACGCGCAACCGCGTACATCTCCTCCACCATCTCCTCAGGTGATGCTCGCAAGGGGATACGCACGAACGTATGTGTGCCATCAATCGGGAATGTACTCCGTCGGAACTGCTTGATAATCCGCCCAACTGGACCAGTGCAGATGTGGATCTCGCCAAACTCCCCTTCATCTGGCAGCACGACAGCGACTCTGATGTTGTTCAGTCGGCAGATCATGTTGCTCCAGCCATGCTCTGGAACTCCAGATGTGGAATCTCCTGGGAAGCGCCACATCATCTTTGCGAATCCGAGATCGACATGCCCCGCGTACCGAGAGAGCATCGAGTAGATCTCTAGGTTCCTTGGTACTCCCGCATTGCCTGGCCAGCCACCATGAGGGACGTAGTCTGCCTCCTCGTGCGGGTCGCACGCCACTCGCATCTCTTGGCTCATGAAGTTGTTCGTTGAGTAAAGGAAGTTCTCTTCCCGGCAATCACCTGGGCGTCTAATGCTCATTGCATCGGCAGTGAGTTCAACGACTAGCGCATTGCGGTTCCGGTCAACGAGATGGTAGTTCTCGGGGATCGCGTGAGGCCAGGCTTCAATGAGCTCCCTCGCCTCTTCCGCGCTTTGGGCATACCTCACACAGTGTTGGACAAGTGACGTCCAACGTAGGCCATATCCCCAATCGACAAGTCGTCTCCCGTTGCCGCCGCTGTTCCCGAAGAACAGGCCAGAGAAGCTGTATCCGAAGTGGCTTGACAGCTCCCCAACTGAGACCGTGCTCACATAGGGAGATCCGTCATTCGGGAAGACAATAAGGCACGCTTGATCCTTGTAGTCACCGTCAAAGCTGTCCGAGCAGATCAACTGCCCTCCGGTCGTCGTGCTCCCCCAGGCAGACCATGAGCAACAGCTCTTCTCGTCCAATTGGGATCGGATTGACTGTGACTCCGCTGCTAGTCGTCGATTCACACCAGCCTGTATCAGGAGGATGTCGCTCTCGCTGATGCTCTTCCCTTGATGCTTCAATGCATCGACCATGCCTTGGACTTGATCGAGCTGGCCGGGCGAGTGCCGGGCGAGCAAATCCCTATACACCGCTAGGTCTTGTGATACCGCTTCGCGCGAAGCAGCCGAGGGATGCCTGGGATCGCCTCGCCTCAATGCCCGTACCCACGCGTCGGTGCACGCACCCGCGATGGAGTCCGCCAGACATGCTCCATACTGGTAGCCGATCTCGTAGTCCGTGCCCATGAGGAAGACGACTCGCATAACATCTCGTGGCATCATCTTGCAGATCCCCCTATGAGTGCTACAGTGCCCACCATCTCCATCACCTATTCCTGCTCAGTCGAGACAGTCGCGGATCAAGCTTGTCCCTAAGCGCATCACCGATGATGTTCAAGCTGAGTACAAGAACGAAGATTGCCGCTCCAGCGCTCATCATGATCCAAGGCGCTGACAGTAGATAGGAGCGCCCATCAGCCAGAATGCTGCCCCAACTCGGGGTTCCAGCAGGGACGCCAACCCCAATGAAGCTGAGCCCCGATTCAGCGATTACTGCATAGGCGAAGATGAAGCTGGTCTGAACGAACAGCGGGCCAACAGCGTTTGGCAACACGTGTCTGAGGAGCAGCCTTGGAACCCCCACCCCAATTGCTCGAGCACTCGCCACATAATCCAATTCCCGAATCTGCAGCGTCGAAGCGTGGACAACTCGAGCGATTCGCGGCACATATGTCACGGAGAGCGCAATCACGATGTTTGAAACACGCTGTCCCAGCACTGCCATGAGGGACAATGCAAGGAGGGTCGCTGGGAAAGACATCACGGTGTCCACCACTCTCATGAGCAGAGCGCCCACACGCCCACGGCTGTATCCCCCAACGAGCCCTATGAACGTTCCTCCGAGAGCCGACAAGGCTGCTGCGCTTGCGCCTACTAGTAGTGAGATGCGCGATCCATAGACCATGCGGCTCCATAGATCCCGGCCAAGGTAGTCTCTGCCAATCAGGCTCCCGTCTCCGGGAGCCCCAAGCCTGTCCTTGACACGGATTCGGTTGGGATCCTCTGGAGCAATGACCGACGCAAAGATAGCAATCACTACGACGCAAGTCACAATCGCCGCGCTCGCTAACACAGATAGAGTCTTCAGTCTCATTACACATCCAACCCCTAACCGTACCGAATTCTCGGATCCACGACGCCGTAGAGGAGGTCTATGAATAGATTCACTCCTGTGGTGATGATCGCCACGAACATCAGGATCCCTTGCATGAGAGTGAAATCGCGGTTCATGATGGCATTCACAGTCAACGAGCCAAGCCCCGGCAGGACAAAGACGACCTCGGTTATGATCGCTCCCCCCAGCACGAGCACCACACTGATCCCAATGACTCCCAGTGTCGGGATCAGCGAGTTCCGGATTCCATGCACGACGACAACCCTCCACTCTCTGAGCCCTTTGCTTCTTGCTGTCGTCATGTAGTCCTCTGAGAGAACCTGAAGTAGATTGGCCCTTGCCATACGCGCGATGACTCCTGCCTGCGAGAACCCAAGCGCTAGAGCCGGGAGCACAAGATACTTCAGCGTAGTCAGGAAGCCATCAGAGATGGGCGCATACCCAGCAGTAGGAAGCCACCCTAGGCGAAGCGAGAAGAGAAGTATCAGGTTCAGCCCCAGCCAGAAACCTGGCACGGAGATCCCCAGGAGCGCCAGGATCATACTAGCGAAGTCAAGCAACTTGCCACGGCGAACGGCGGCGAGAACCCCAAACAGCACTCCCATACTGATGCCAATGATGCTCGCGAACGTCGCCAGCAGAACCGTCGGTTCAAGTCTTCCCAGCACAAGGCCTACAACAGACTCGCCGGTTTGAGTAATCGATTCGCCCAGATCTCCGCGGAGCAGCCCACCGTACCATCTGGCTAGTCGTACGTGTATCGGGTCATTGAGGCCATGCTGTTCCCTGAATCTCGTTATGTCCCCTCCCGTAGCCTCTTTCCCAAGCACGTAGAATGCTGCATCCCCGGGGATGATGCTCATCAGTGTGAATGCGATTGTCGCGACAACAAACACGGTGAGGAGTGCTCCGCAAACTCGTCTGATCACATAGCCGAGCACATCGCCTCCGATCTCGCGCAGCCCGTGCTGGGGCTGCTAGTCATGCGCGACGGCTGGCAGAAATGTGCCAGCCGTCGCGCGCTCCAGACACCTTCGAACCCTAATCGTCTAGCCAGACATTCCAGAAAAAGAACTCTGGCATGTTGACATAACCCTTTACTTCCGTTCGTACTCCGATCGGGTCGAAGAAGTCCCCCAGCTTTGCGATCGGCACGTCCAGGTAGTACATCCCGTGTATCGCATCCCAGATCTCCGAAGCTTTGACTGGGTCCTGTTCTAGCCAGAACGCCTGCACGAGCGCGTCCCTTCCAGCATCTTCCCAGCCGATGGGCAGTCCACCGGAGATCCGGTAGAGCATCAACGGGTGATCTCGGTATGAACTGTCAAGCGGCGACAGATCCCAGCGTTCGGGATCCAACAATACCTGTTTGGTGGTAGCGACGTCGAACGTCTGAAGATCGACTGTCATGCCGATATCTTCGAGTTGCTGTTTGACGATCAGCGCAATGCTAAGAAGGGGTTGCTCTGTAGTTGAACTCACTATCCTGACGGGCTCACCATCGTAGCCCATGCGGAAAAGGATCTCCTTGGCCCGAGCCGGGTCAGCCTGGTTGTAGAGCTCGGTCCCCACAGTGCTGTACCAGGCAGTTTCCTTCCACATGATCCCGGGGTCGAGTCGATAGAGGCCGGGATCGCCGACAGCACCTTCCATGGCTTCAGCGCAATCGACAGCCGCCTGCACAGCTTGCCGGAACTGCAATTGGCCACCTAGCCCAGAGGATGAGTTGCTGAATATCAATGAGTACATCCACGGAGCTGACGTGTAGACGTTGACTGCGGGATCGCTCTCCAGCCGATCTCGATCATCGGGTGTGAGCGGCCAAGCGAGATGGAAGTCACCGGCTTCAAGCCCGATGGCTCTCACTGAAGGCTCCGTAACAAACATGAATTTGATCTGATCCACGTACGGTACGCGAGCACCGCCGTATCCGTTGGGGGCTTCATCCAGTGGCTTGTAGTCATCAAACCGCTCTAGAAGGACGTACTGACCTCTCTGCCAATCGACAAACTTGAACGGCCCTGTGCCTGTGTAGTCTGTGATATTGCCATCATTGCCTGCTTCGTCAATCGCTTCCTTCGGGTGGATGGTCACAGACGTTCTGCTCAACGCCAATGCGTTGATCACTAGCCCCATCGGCTCGGCCAGCTCGATTTCCATCGCGTACTTGCCCGCAGCCCTGACGTCCAGGATGTTGAAAGACCCAAGCATCTTCCCTCTGTCAACGGCTCGTTTGACCGACGCTACCGCATCTTCTGACGTCAGTTCCTTGCCGTTGTGAAAGAGGATACCCTCTCGCAGAGTTATCGTGTAGATTCTTCCATCCTCGCTGACGGTGTAACCCGAAGCCAGCATTGGGATGGGATCGAAATTCTCATCGGGCGTGAATAGCGTTTCAAAGAAGTGCCACGCTATGTAACGGATGTAGTTCAGTGTGGAGCCTTGCATGTCGAGATTCGCCGGCTCGGCCGGCATCGCCACTACAAGAGTCCCTCCTTGCTGAGGCTCTCCTGCTTGTGCCGAAACGGCAAAACCAGAAGCAGCTACCAGCAGAAACACCAACAGAAGCCATCTCAGATTCCTTGCGACTAGACGCATCGAGCAGTCCTCCTTGTCTCCTACCTATGCTGGATTGTTCATTGACAAGCGATTCCTCTCCAGCCTTTCTGTTACGTGGGCACCTCCTCTTCGATCTAGTGAAGACTCATGGACTCGTTTGGCTCTGCTGCAAGCTCGAATTCACCTAACCAAGCGCTTCGGTCGATCTCACGGACGATCGGCTGAGGTGCTCAGCTAGTGCCTTGTCTATTGCCGACTTGTTTCCATCAAGGATCGCAGCAACCAGCACACAGTGTTCCTGCGATACCTCCTCCCTCCGTTCCCCTCGGTGCTTCTCGGGAGCATCTGCTGAGGTGAGTCGGAGAAGGAGAATGTGGTTATTGAGCAGCCTCAGGAGGCTCTCCAAGAGAGGATTCCCGCACGCAGCAAGCAGAATCTCGCCGAGCCTGTGATCGACTTTGATCGGCGCCTTGTCGGTTGTCGTAGAGCCAGCGTTCGTGTGGCCGTCTCGGAGATTGTGAAGAAGGTCCTCAAGTTGCTCCCGAACATCGGGTTTCGTTGCCGCCTGCGTCGCCAGGAGACCCATGAGATACGGCTCAAGAACTGAGCGAACGTCGTAGAGGGTCTTGACTTCGTCACCGCTTAGCCGCCTCACGACTGGCTGCTTGCTGGGAGGCAGGGAGATGAGCCCTTCGCTTTCAAACCGCGACAGCGCTTCGCGAATCGGCGTGGTGCTCACATTGAGCTGACATGCGAGATCATCGATACACAGTGTCTCACCGGCACCAATCTCCTCGTTGAGTAGCAGCTTCCGTACTGCATCGTAGGCTCTCTCGGCGAGGGTTCTCTTGTCGATGTGCCCCATTTCTGCCATGGACTCACCCCCTGCGGGATCTGCATCATACATCATGCATGATGTGCCGTGCAAAATTCTGACCTGACCCCGGAAACCTGTCCAGAGACAGAGCTAGAACTCAAGTGGCTCTCTCACGCTTGGACGAGCAAGCGCTCGATCTCATCCGCCGATGGCCATGTCATAGTTCCAAAGTCGTCCCCTGAGGGGTACCAGATGAAGCCATCTAGGATCCTTGCGATCCTAGGTGGCTTCAGTCTTGATCGTCCGGGAGCCGAGTCCTCTGTGAGTTTGCGACTCCTGGAGCAAACTCAAACGTCCTCCGTGCGAAGCATGGAGGACGAGAGATTCAGAGTCCTCTCGGGCGTACCACGAAGGGAATCCCGGTTCCCTTGGATGCTTGCGGGTTCCAGTCCCCTTGGGTTCAGTCAAGGTTTGGAACTCCAGCCTCGCCTGAAGCTGCCCCTACAAGTGCAAGCCCTGCCGCTCCTGCTAGACGTGACTCAAGGTCGATTCTCATCCCATCCAGGGTCCAATCTCCGCGGTGAGGACCAGCCTCGCACTACACGCCGCTTCCGTATCTCACGAACTGCGTCCGCCAGGTCTCGACGATCAACTCCTCGAATGTCTTCCCCCTCGACGCCAGGAGCTCTGGGCAGTAATCCTGTTCCTCCAGCGCCTTTGGTTGCCGCAACCAGTGGCCTTGGAACACGCGCATCCCCTCCAGGAAGTACTCTGCCGGGAACTCGAAGACCCAGTAGAACACCCAAGGACCGCATTCCCAATCACTGAAGAGGGGATAGGCCACCAATTGAGTCGGTTCGACTGCAACGCCGTCCACAAACAGCTCAAAGCGCCAGTTCTCACGCACAAATGCGCAGATGCTGGCTTCGTCCATGCTGTCGAAGTACTCAAAGCGCGGGCCGCCAAAGCCGTGTCGGATCCACGAGGGCAGGGATGAATCTACGTCAAGAATCTCCCCGTCGGATCCGAGATGGAACTCATTCCCGAGGGGCGCGGGGAATGCCAGCTCCTGTGAGTACACACGGCAAGGGCACTCACCACCCATGGCAAGCAAGGTCAGAGAGACAACGACCACCAGCAGGCTGCACATCACCGCACACGTATTCCTCATGTCATTCCCTCCCACAAGGCGAACCAAGCGAATCTACATCTCGGCGGGGCGATACGGCAACACCCTTCAAGGGGATGACGTACCCCTCCAACCCCAGCCCGGATGAGAAGCTAGGAGTAACACGCTTCTATCCCGCTGAGACGAGTAGTCGTTCGATCTCCTCCCAACTCGGCCAGGTGTGAGTTCCAAAGTCGTCCCCTGAGGGCGTACCAGACAAGAACGGGCGGGGCACATGGCCCCGCCCGTTCTTGCTGACGTGTCTGAGAGCGGTGATCGGCGAACGCCAAGGCGTTCGCCGGCGTTT
>Ga0272441_10010493_pt1 | contig 14007 bp, 11 predicted proteins | sample SSMProp6N_FD_193582 | JGI IMG/M metagenome (GOLD analysis project Ga0272441, IMG submission 193582) | Marine sediment archaeal communities from Little Sippewissett salt marsh, Falmouth, MA, United States - SSM-Prop-6N | ecosystem: Environmental > Aquatic > Marine > Wetlands > Sediment ... | reverse complement strand
AAATTCATAGATTTTTCCCATCCAGTCCCGGTCCCGCTGGGCCAGATAATCATTTACCGTTATGATGTGAACGCCCCGACCGGTGAGGCCGTTCAGATAAACAGGCAGCGTTGAAACCAGGGTTTTTCCTTCGCCGGTCGCCATTTCCGTAATTTTCCCCTGATGAAGAGCAATCCCTCCTAAAATCTGAACATCATAGTGCCTTTCTCCCAGCGTTCTCCAAGCGGTCTCCCGAACCACGGCAAAAGACTCAAAAAGAATATCATCCAGCGATTCTCCCTGTTCAATTCGTTCCTTAAATTCTGTTGTCTTGGCTTTGAGCTGAGCATCGCTGAGCTTCTTTATTGAAGGCTCAAGCGCGTTTATCCGCTCCAGATAAGGTTGGAGTTTATCCAATTCCCGGTCGTTCCGGCTTCCGAAAAATTTTCGGGCAATCTTTTGCAACACTTTTTAAAATCTCCCATCGTTTTCACGTATAAGGCAAAAAAATTCCTTCTTTCCTGAACGGAGAAGAAGTGACCAATTAAAGATAAATTATGAATATATTTAAGAAAAAAGTCAAGGGATACCAGCTTGAAGTTCGAAATATTGCGCTTGACAAAAAAGGATTTTTTTCTTATTGTTTCTTTTAAAAACTTAATTCTTATCCGTTAGTTAGCAAAATCCAAAGAGTCGAAAATAATCAGCCGCTTTTTTCATCAACGGCAAATTCATCTTTTAGATATGCTGTTTTTCATTGAAACGACTATTTCCTGATAACCACACGTGTCAACGAGATAAAAAGAACAGCGGAACATAATTGAAGAAGATTACAAAAAATAGCAAACGGTTATTCATGAATCACAACAAAAGATCCAATAAACTCATCAAATTCCCCCTCTCATTCATCTAATAATTATATCCACTTGTGCGGTTCGTTGATCTTTTACGTAGTTACTCAGCCCCGTGCCGAATGAAATTATAACGGAATTATTATGTTCCTATGAAAGCCTTTCGAACTGTTTTACCTTATCTGCGGAAAAATATCTGGTTTCTTGTTTGCGGATTGGCCGCCCTCTTAGCGGTCGATTTTCTTCAACTCATTATTCCGCAGATCATCAAGGTGGTTATCGATGATCTCACGCAAGAAGGAGCCAAAAGCCGAACCTTATTGTTATATGGGCTGGAGATAGTCGGGATCGCCATTCTTATCGGAATTTTTCGCTTTGCCTGGCGATATCTGATTTTAGGAACCGCCCACCGGATCGAACAAAATCTGCGTCTGCGCCTCTTTACCCATCTTCAAGCGCTCCCCTTAAATTTTTTCAATCGGTTCTCTATCGGCGACATCATGGCCCATGCCACCAATGACATGAATGCTATCCGGATGGCGCTGGGTATGGCATTGGTGGCACTTGTTGATGGTGTTATCCTGAGTCTCATGACCGTCGGATTTATGACCCACATTAATCTTAGGCTTACCATGTATGCATTGATACCCGCTCCATTCCTTATTTTTATCACGAACCGGGTGAGCAAATCAGTTCATGAACGATTTCTGAAGATCCAGGAGACATTTTCGCTTTTAACGGAAAAAGTCAGAGAAAATATCGCCGGAATAAGAGTTGTCAAATCGTATGTCAAAGAAAACCACCGCCTGCAGAACTTTCAGGAAACAAGCAACCGGCTGGTCAGACGAAACATGGAGCTGATCCGGGTCTGGGGATTATTTTTCCCATTGCTCTTGGGAATCATCAATCTCAGTCTGGCGATTATCCTCATATTCGGAGGAAGGCAAACCATCCTTCTCACGATCACCCCCGGAGATTTTGTCGCATTTACCAGTTATTTGGGAATTTTGACCTGGCCGTTGATCGCGCTCGGCTGGGTCATGAATATTTTCCAGCGCGGCGCGGCATCAATGAAAAGGATCAATACTCTGCTTGAAACCCGGCCGGAAATCACGAACGCATCTCATCCCGGCAGGATAAGCCGGGTTACCGGAAAGATTGAATTCCGGAACCTTTCCTTTTCCTATGATGGACGGTTTTCCGTATTGAAAAATATCAATCTGACAATCAATCCCGGTGAAACCGTGGCATTCGTGGGACGAGTCGGTACCGGAAAAACAACCATAATCAACCTTCTCTTGGGCCTTTATGCAGCAAAAAAAGGAAGCATTTTTATCGACGGCCGGGATATTCAATCCATACCGCTTGAAAGCCTGCGGCAGAGCATCGGCTATGTGCCCCAGGATACGTTTCTTTTTGCTGACACCATAAATGAAAATATACGTTTTGGATCCCCCCTGGCTTCTCAGGAAAAAATTGCTGCCGTCTCCCGGATTGCCATGATCTATGATGAAATCATGACCTTCCCCCGCCAGTTTGAAACCGTCGTGGGAGAAAAGGGAATAACCCTCTCGGGGGGGCAAAAACAGCGAATCGCCATCGCCCGGTCTCTGTTGCCTGATAACCCCATTCTCATTTTCGACAATTGTCTCTCCTCAGTGGACGCCCAGACCGAAGAACTGCTCCTGAGAAATCTCAAGCCCCTTGTCGCAGAAAAAACTACCATCATCGTCACTCATCGGATCTCGTCTATCAGAAACGCGGATTGTATTTATGTGTTTGATGACGGTGGAATACGAGAACAGGGCGATCATAAGACACTCCTTAACTTGGGAGGTCTCTATTGCGAGATGTTTCGCCGTCAGCAGATCGAAGAAGAGTTGGAGGAAAATAATTCCAGGGAAGCAGTCGAGCATGAGAAATAACTTCGGATATATAGAACAAAATCAGCCGGATAGCAACTATGACGCGAAGCTCCTGTTTCGTTTAGCCCGCTACCTGAAACCATACCGGCGTCACCTCGCCTTTTCAGTCTTCCTCGTCCTGCTGATAACCCTGGTGGAGCTTCTGCTCCCGTACCTGACGAAAGTCGCCATTGATGATTACATCCTGGTTACATCCCGAAAATTACAGCTCCCGTCTGAAGATCCGCTCGGCCGGAATATTCGGGAAAAATACCGGGACATTCTGATTCCCACCGAAAGATCCGATACGTTTTTTATGAAGGGAAAAGACCTTGATACCATCGACCAGAAGTTTCTCGTTGAGGCAAAAAAGAGGGCATGGCTGGACGATACCCGGTATTATCCCGCCCCGGTATACTCTGAGACAATTCAAAACATCTCTCAAAACCAGCCGGAGCTTATCCAAATCAGCGAGAAGACCGCCTTTATCCGGTACAAACACCTTGAGGCTCTCACGGTAGACCAGCTCATTGAACTTCGCCGGGAAGACATCTCCGGAGTCACCCGAATCGGAGTTGTGTTTATTGGCTTGCTCCTTTTAGGGTTCGTGAGTGCCTACGGACAGATTTGCTCCATGGAATATACCGGACAGAAAGTTATGCACGATCTCCGCAGCCATTTATTTTCTCATCTTCAACAGCTTTCTTTATCCTTCTTTGAGAACCATCCGGTGGGAACGCTGGTGACAAGGGTCACGAACGACATTCAGAACCTCCAGGAAATGTTTTCTTCTATTGTCGTCCAATTCCTGAAAGACCTGATCCTGCTTTTCGGAATAATGGGGGTAATGCTCTGGCTCGACTGGCGGCTGGCTTTGGTTTGTTTTGCTCTGCTCCCGCTCATTTTCGGTTTGACGATCTTTTTCAGCCTCAAAGCTCGTGATGCCTTCCGCGAAGTCCGCAAGTTGATTGCCAAGCTCAACGCTTATATTCAGGAAAACTTTTCCGGCATCATGATCGTAAAGATTTTCAACCGAGCAAAAGAAAACAGCCGTCGTTTCCAGCAAATCAATCACGATCACTATCTGGCCAATGTTCGGCAGATAGTCGTTTTTGCGGTCTTTATGCCGGCACTCGAAATTTTCAGCGCTATCGCTATTGCCCTCCTCCTCTGGAAAGGTGGTCTGGCGGTTATTTCCCAAGCCGTCAGCCTTGGCGCTCTCATTGCATTTCTTGCTTACATTCAGAAAATGTTCCAGCCCATCCGGTTCCTGGCTGAAAAATATAATATCTTGCAGTCCGCCATGGCCTCGGCGGAAAGAATATTTGCGCTCCTTGATGAAGAAAAAATAATCACTGATTCCGTCGCTCCGGAAATTATTTCTCCGGTAAAGGCCAAGATCGAATTCAACAATGTGGGTTTCGCTTATAACAAGGATAATCCGGTTCTCAAAAACGTTTCTTTCCAGGTGCAGGAAGGGGAAACGGTCGCGGTTGTCGGCCCCACCGGGGCCGGTAAGTCAACGCTGATTCACTTGCTGATCCGGTTTCATGATGTTCAACGCGGAAATATCTTCCTGGACGGAACAGATATCCGGTCATTGAAAAGAAGTTTGCTCCGTTCCCAGATGGGACTGGTTATGCAGGATACGTTCCTTTTTGCGGACAGCATTACATACAACATCACCCTCGGCAACGCGGCAATCACGGACGAACAGGTGGAAAATGCAGCCCGACTGGTTAATGCCGACCGTTTTATAAAAAAACTGAGCAAAGGATTTGATGAAGGAATATCCGAGGGAGGCACCACGCTCTCAACCGGCGAACGGCAATTACTTTGCTTTGCCCGCGCTCTGGCTTTGAATCCTCAAATCCTCGTCCTCGATGAAGCCACGTCGAATATTGATCCAGAGACTGAAAATCTTATTCAGGAAGCGCTGGTCAATTTAACCAGACAAAGGACCGCTCTCATTATTGCTCATCGCCTCTCCACCATCCAACATGCGGATCGAATCCTCGTTCTCCATAAGGGAAGGATAAAAGAAGAAGGCACTCATGCGCAGCTCCTGGCGAGGAGAGGAATATACTACAAGCTTTATCAACTGCAGTATCAATAGATGGATCAGAGTGGAAGACGGTAACCGGCTTAAAGGTAGTGCCCCCTATGGAGGATCATCTGAGGGGAGAAACATTCATTTCCCAATCGAGCGGTGAATCCGGTTCGGTTATTTTGATCTCTCTGATGATGGTACGCTGATAATCTTCTTCAGAATCAAGCGATGCGTGGGGGCCGTTAATGTGAGCGCCGGCAAAAAGCATCCCCGAAACTTTTACGACCGGAATTCCTTTTTCATTCTGCGATGATTCAGTAAGCTCATTGATCTTATCCCGAAGGTTTTCAACCTCTTTCTCCGAATTCTTTATCGCCTCTTGATGCTTCGTGATCGTTTCCATAACCTGCTCCTGTTCATCAAGGAGATTTTCCACGGATCCCTGGATTTGGGTTATTTTTGAATCCAGAAAGTCGATAGCCTCTTTAACTTTTGCTATCTTTGAAGAGTCGTTCAGCTTAACGAGCTCCTCCATGTTTTTTTTCAAGGCTATTTGTTGAAATCGGGCACGGTCTTCCTGCTGGGGGATATCTTCTATTTCGTTATCCAATTTTTCAAATTCCTGCTGCAGCTTTTCAATAAGTAATTGCAGGCTTCTCTGTTCCTCTTTTTTCTGAGCGATTCGACCGTTGATATTGCCAACCTCTTTTTTGAGCATATTATCAACCCCAACAACCAAGGTGCAAACCGGGGATGACATGGAACCAATTTCTCTTGCCGTAATTCCTTTCTTAGCAGAAATCGATGAAGACAAAATGTTTCCCCGCTCCAGATTGAATTTGCCATTCGTCTCAATTTTGGAATCATAGACTTCTTTTTGGATATCGATATCACCCGCGGCTTGGATCGTCGAATTGTGAATATGGTTGGCGGTAATCTTCCCCCCAGCCTTGATAGTTGAACCGAGAATTCCTCCGGAGGCGACAATATCGCCGGCAATATCTATTTGTGCCTTAAGGATTTCTTGAGCGTTGAGGCTTTTCCCTCTTACCCGGAAGCCTTCTTGCACTGAACCACGCACCTCGATGGCGCCATCAAAATCAATGTGTCCGGTCTCAAAACCAACATCGCCGGATATTTGCAGAACATTTAAAACGGAGATTCTTCCGTCGTTTTGAACCTCAGGCCGCCCATCAATTTTTGCAAATATTTTGAAGCCGTCTTCAGATTTTTCAGCTCCTTTGCCATGCAAAAATTTAACCTCCGGAATGTTGGGGGGCATTATTTTTTTTCCGTAAATATCGATTCCTGCAGTTCCTGCTTTGCCCGGAATTTTTTCAGCAATGAGAGCGCCTTTCTTTACCTGCGGAATTTTCCCCCGATCTTTGTAATCCATGCGCCCCGATTCTTCAAGCCTGCCGATTTTTAATGAATCAATCTCAAAATAATATTTAATTTGCGGAGCTCGCCCTGCTTCAGGTGGTTTGCCTTCCGCTATCTTCCATGGCTTTTCGTCGATAGATTCTGCTTCAAGGTATTCAGTTATCAGAGAGTCAACAACAATTCCTTGTTTAATCCCTTCTTTTTCAAGAAGTGCTTTGATTTCATCCAAAGTAATGTTGGAGTTCATATCTCCCTTTGGGAAAATATAGGCCCGAAGCTTATCCTCGGAAATTCTGAGGGAAAATCCCGTATCTTTTTTTATTGTTTCAGATGCATCCGGCCTTTCAATTGTATCCGTCATGGTAGACTACCCCTCTCATCTAAAAAACCAAAGAAACCCATTTTCCTCCCCAATCAGAAAAGGCAAAAAACTTTATCTTTTTGATCATAGAAGCAAAAAATATAGCTCAATGTTCTATGAGGAAAAAGTCACCCATTTATTAAAAAGATTAAATCTTTTTTAAATTTAGTTATCGTCCTATCTTGAAAAGCTTGTAAAAAAGCAGCCCGACAAAAAATGAAAATACGGTCGATATCACAAAGGCAGCCATGATTTTCTGGTTGTAACTAATATTAAAGATGAGGGCTGTAGCCTGACCAAAACGGAGAAAAAAAGCATACGTTGCAGGGATATAAACCTTAAATAAAAGCAAAATCGCGTGGGCCACAACCAAGCTGATAATAAACGACAGCATGTGAGATATTCCTGATTTGATCATAGATCCTCCTTTTAAAATCCGACAAAAGGATACACTGTTTCTTTAGGCTGAATATAATAGCGATTATCAATACTTTCCCGAAAAGATTTTTTCAGTTCTCATTTTTTTGCTATCACATTCCACCGCATCACTTCCCCCAAACCCACCAATCGTCCTTCCCCGTGAACCACCAATCTGTGCTGTCGGTTGAGAGAACAGCTTCGGCAATTTCTTTCGCTAACGAGGTGTTAAGACGCCGCAACGCAAATGCAATCCAGTCCTTTGTATATTTATTCCCCAGATCCCCGTATTCCTTAAGCATCAATATCAGCTCTAACTGGTCAGCATCATTGACAATCAGTGCCTCCCGAGTCTTTTTCTCTCTAAATTCTTTCAGGAGATCTTTCAGCTCCTGCCCGAAGGGAAGGTCTTTTGCTACTTCTTTGGCGGCTTTCTCCTCATCAACTTTCAGATATTTTTTGTTCACATAATTAAGGTCTCCGGTTCTGGTCTCGAGCATATCGTGAAAAAGAGCCATCTTCTGCACCCGGTTTTCATCAACCTGACCATCCAATTTCGCAAGAGTATAGGCAATCATGACAACCCTAAAACTGTGCTCAGCCACAGATTCATCTCCCGAGCCTAAAAACTGCAACCCGCTCCGGGGAGTGCGCTTCAGCATTCCTGTTTCAAATAGAAAATTGGCAATATTCTTCACGTTGTTCTCCCTCTGTTACCACTATTTGTTCATTCTCAGCAATAGCGCATTTATCATAAGTTAAATCCGGACAATGTTTAAGAGAAAATTTAAAAAATTCCCTTATACTGGACCGCAACTCGCTCACTGTTTTCACATCTCTACAAACATGAGCCCGGAGAGACTTTACGCCCGGAAACCCTTTTAGATAGTGAAAGATATGAGATTTAAACCGGTTTATTCCGGTTCTTTCATCAAAAAGAGTCTCCAACAAATCAAGATGACCAAGGATGGTGGTAAATTTCATCTGCGGGGTGGGGATATCAGTATATCCGTTAACGGATGGTTTCTGAAACACCCAGGGATTCCCCAATGCAGCGCGCCCTATCATGACCCCGTCACATCCGGTTTCGGCTTCCATTTTAAAAGCATCCGATTGGCTCATCACATCGCCGTTTCCAATCACCGGAATAGTAACCGCCTTTTTTACTTTTTCAATCATTGCCCAGTCCGCCCGTCCCTTAAAAAATTGGCGGGCGGTGCGGGGATGAACAATGATGGCATCCGCTCCGCAGGCTTCCGCCATCAGAGCCATTTCCTGACAGTTTATTGACTGGCTGCTCCATCCGGAACGAATTTTGATTGTTAAAGGAAGAGAAACCGCTTTTCGGACCGCCTGAATTATCTTTTGGGCCAACGGGAGGTCCTTCATCAAAGCCGCTCCAGCTTCGCTTTTAACCACCTTGCGCACCGGACACCCCATGTTTACATCTATCGCGGCAATCCCTCTTTCCTCAATCATCATGGCCGCCTCAGCCATAAAATCAGGCTCACACCCGAAAATCTGAGCTGACAAAGGATACTCATCGGGAACAGTAGCAAGATATTTAACGGTTTTTTTATTTGAATAGACAATCCCGCGGCCGCTTACCATTTCGGTAAAAACCATTCCCGCACCATGCCTCTTGGCCAGCAAGCGAAAAGCAAGGTCGGTATATCCGGCCATGGGAGCGAGAAAGAGATTGTTATTCAGTTTCAGATTGCCGATCCACATTTTGAAACAACCTTTCGGAATCCTCAAAACTCTCGAAGTGACTCGTTGATTCCTTTGTGTATTTCGTACCAGTAGTCAAAAGCTGCTTCCTGCTTGTTTTTTTCAAAGGATCCTATCCAGTTCAGTAGTTCCGGATCGTTATCGCCTTCCGCTACCTTTTTCCTCTTTAGGAAGGTGAAGATATAATCAAAGTTTCTTTCGGATTCCCAAAAAACTGATGCGTTCCTGCTGTTAATACGACTGGCGGTTTTGGCAGTTTTCTCCAGAAATTCATTTTTCAATCCATACAGAGAATCGATTATTACCGGTATCATCTCCTCCGCCCAATTTCGGTGAAAACGGCAGAGGCCGAGATTATCTAGAATTAGCTCCTGACGAAAACGCTTGGCATTCTTTCTCCCCAGTTCCCGTGGCGGCAGAAAATCCCGCCCATAATACATATAATATTTGCCCATAATTGCCATAGGAGAAAGCACACCAGGTGTCCAGTATTGATTGGGCACCATCCATCCTTTGCGTCCATAAGCATTGTATACAAATAAATCCAAAACTTTCTTATTTTTCTCACGCGCCAGACGACGGGCAAATTTCCGGGCTCCCATATCCAAGTCGAGCAGGCCGCGTTTTTCGATAATCGCATCCAGAAGCTCTACCCCGAGCTCGGCATTTTGCATAGAATCCGACTCAAGGCTGAAACCCTTCGGCGAAAAAATCGGACTTTTACTAACGCCCAGTTCATCGGGCTGCAATAGCTCTTTGTACATACACTCCATCAGCCATGAAATAACACCCCCAACGGATATAGCATCAAAGCCGTACATATCCGCACGATGGTTTAGCGTTTCCGCAGCCCGCTGGTCAAAGATTCCGCACAGCGGCCCTAAGGTCTGATAAGGTTCGTAGTCTTTCTTAAATTCATTATGCATCTTTTTGCATACAGCGGCACAGGGCTCTCCACAGGTACGCTGCTGTTTGGTCTGTATGGTTTCCTCATTGAACTGCTTCAGATAATGGTTGACAATGAAATTATTATGTATATCCAAACGTTCAGATTCATCCATATAAATACTGGTGTAATTAAAAGCGATTATGCGCCCCTTCATGGAGGCATAATTCACACCAAAGGTACCACCAGTACCAAACTCCGGATCAAAGCGGTATTTAGTAGTGGCCTCCATGTCTTTGGCTGCCATTCTCTTATTGTATTTGTCATGGAACCATTGATCAGCCACTTTACGATTACGGAAGTCTTCATCAATGAAGGTACCTCCGTAAATAATCGCAGCAATACCGTGCTCCATTAGCATTTTGGTGCCGAACCCTCCTCGCCCTGACCAAGTATCCACATAAGTCATCTTTCCCTTGACGATTGGCACTGAGCAAATAGCACCAAAGTCAGTCGACTGCGCCGCCGGTCCAACTGCCAAAATCCGAGGGTCGTTTTTATAACAGTCACCAAAGTGCTTATAGGCGAAATCCATCAGCGAATAGATTCCGCCCCTGCCCTCTCTCCAGATAAGGTGAACATCAACCGGCACGATCTTCAGCTCTATCTCTTCACCATCAACTCGGTTAAGATAAAGGATGGAAGGTATAGAAGATTTTCCCACGAGGGAAACCATATTTATCCCCAGATTATCAAAAACAAGTCCGGCTCCGCCCATTGATGAGACATAAAAACCACCCCAGCAGGGTGAAAATCCGTTAAAGATCAATCTGTTTGATCCAGGAAAAATTGAGCCAGCCAGCAAACCGGTTCCTATATTAAGGCTGTTATATCTGCCCGCGAGATGGAGACCGAGATCAACAGGACCAAAAAAATCCCCCACTCTAAACCGGTTAATACGGTAGAAACCAGTTCCTGCATCGACAAAAAGTACCTTCTGATTAATTTCCATCGGTATTCTCTGCTATTTTTTCTTAAGATTGGATGCTCAAATTTTCCAGCTAGAACTGGGGCGTAGTCATTATATAATGGCGGAGAGGGTGGGATTCGAACCCACGTGCCCCGGTTAAAGGACAAGCCGATTTCGAGTCGGCCCCGTTACGACCACTTCGGTACCTCTCCACCGGATAGATAATTATCTTTTTTGTCTCCCCTTCTCTCTTTAAAAAAACGATGTATAATTTCTGCACAGTCAGATTCCAGGATTCCCGACGTTACCTTAATCTGATGGTTGAGGCGGTCATCTTCAGCAACCTTATATAATGACTTCAACGCCCCTCCTTTGGGGTCACAGGCACCAAAAATAACTTCCTCTACTCGGGCCTGAATCAGAGCCCCGGCACACATAAGACAAGGCTCAATGGTTACATAGAGTTTCGTATTACTCAGGCGATAATTTTTTACGGTTTCGGCGGCCTGACGCAGAGCAAGAATTTCAGCATGAGCAGTAGGATCTTTTCTGGTAATGGATTCATTATGAGCCTTGCTCAATATGCGTCCGGCATCGTTGATAATCACCGCCCCTATTGGAATCTCTCGTTTCTGAAAGGCTTTTTCAGCTTCGGCCAGCGCTATTTTCATATAAGCCTGGTGATACTTCATTTTTCTTTGGATATAATCGTTGGCAGTTTTTCTTCAGCCTGTAATTTTATCGCGGTTTGTTCAGCTTCTTGACGACTCGAATAATTTCCCACCCGAACTCGATACCAATCTCCTTTTCCGGGAATGCTTACAAATTGACACAAAGCAGAGTATCCCTTTTCGGCAAGCCTGTCTTTAAGGCCAAAAGCATTGTCTTTAACCTTGAATGAACCGACATGGATCACATATTGGGCTTTGGAAGCCGGAGCAGAAAAAACAGCACCCTGAGATGGTTGAGCAATAACTTTTTTAGCCTCAGAAAAAGCTGGCTTTGCCGAAGGTTTCAAACCGGGAAGAATTTGTTCAACCTGCAATTCTGGTTTTGGAGACTCGGTTTTGTCAAAGGCCGCAGTCGGTTCTGCTACGAATGGTTCTTTTGTTTCGGAAAATGGTAAAGGGCTTTCAATCTTTTCAGACAATATATCGCCCGCTTTATCTTTCGGCCGAGCAGGTTCTGATTCCTCAAAGGTTCCTTTGGGAGGAATAAAGAAAAAATATGCTCCCACCGCTAATATAATCGAAAAAAGAAGACTCCCGCAAGTTATTAAAGGAAGTCTATTGCTCTTTTTTCGTGATTGTACCGAAGGAATCTTCTGTTCACCTGCCTGTTCTTCTTTATCAGCAGCAACATATTCTTCTTCGCCTTCCGGTGCTGCTGAAAGAGAATCCTTCCTTCCGTCCTCCGGTTCTGCTTGATTCTGATCCAATTCGGTGATTACAGGAAAAATCGTTTTTTCCGCTCTCGGCTCATCGTGATCGAATACGTCTTCACTAAGCGATTCTTCTAAAGTATTATCCCCCGGTAAATCTTTATCAGCAAGATCCAACGGCTCATCATTCGGCGACTCATCTGCTCCTCTGTCTTTCCCGGGAATTGTAAGTGTCTTCAGTGATCCCCGCCCCTGCTCATCAACCTCCATAATTCCATCGCACAGAGGACACCTTTCCACATAATCACCCACATGGATATTGCATTTTGGACAATACATATATCATACCCCCTTTTGTAAGTTTTCCACTATGGTTTTTAGTATGATTATATTTTTTCTCCTTTGAATGCCGATATTCGAATTCCTCTCGATTAAGCCCTGGATCCACGATGATCACATTATTTCTAACGTGAAACCACCGAATAGTCAATAGAATTTGCTTTTATTATCCGCATTCTTTTGTTTTGGGATTTCATATATTTTCTGTTAGAATAAAATACAGGTTCGTTTTCTTAAGGGCGAACACCGTACGTTTTTCTTGATGTATCTTTTAACCCCTCTGTTAAACAAAAAAAAGGATTCTGACAGAACATGACTTTTGAAGAAGTTGTTGCATTTCATGGGCATACCTGTCCCGGCCTCGCCATGGGATACAGAATGACAACCGCCGTATTGAAACTTCTTTGTAAAATAAGAGCAAAAGACGAAGAGCTTGTGGCTATTGTCGAAAATGACGCCTGCGGTGTCGATGCGGTACAATGTCTGAGCGGATGCACTTTCGGAAAAGGGAACCTTATATTCAAAGATTATGGGAAATCGGCATATACTTTTTTCTGTCGAAACTCTAAAAAAGCTTTGCGTGTTGTTCTCAACGAAAACGTTTTTAACCAGGAAATAAAAGAGGACAGAGAAAAATGGACAAAGTGGCTCCTTTCCGCACCGGACAAAGAAGTGGTGATTATAACTTAGGTGTCGATTAAAGAACCGGATTACGCTAAAAAAAGAGCTTCAATAAAATGTGAGCGATGCGGGGAATTGGTAATGGAAACCCGAGCGTTAAGGAGAAATGGAAAGTTGGTGTGTATTCCGTGTTTGAATGTTTTCAAAAACGTCTAAATTCTCTGCAGCCTCATTTTCTGCCGCTTTAATACCAATTTTTTTAAAGAATGATAACAATGATCATCAGCGCAAGCCGAAGGACAGATATTCCCGCTTTTTATTCCTCCTGGTTTATGAAGCGTATTCATGAAGGAAAGGTTATGGTAAAAAATCCCTTCAATCCATCCCAGATAAAAACGGTCAGCCTGCTTCCTGATGATGTGGACGCAATTGTATTCTGGACCAGAAATGCCGACCCTATCTTTCCCGGCCTTAAGGAATTGGACCAGCAAGGATTCCCTTATATATTTCTGTATACCATTACCGGATATGGACCACCGCTGGAAAAAAACGTGCCTTCTCTGGAAAAATCATTAAAGACGTTTAAAATGTTAAGTCAAAGAATCGGGCCGAAAAGGGTAATCTGGCGCTTTGATCCCATAATTTATGTCTCCGGAAAAGCGGAAAAATGGATTCTTTCCTTGTTTGAAAAAATCGCCCGATCCCTTAAAAATGATACTCAACGGGTTATAATAAGTTTTTTAGACCTTTATAAAAAAGTGCTTAAAAAATTGTCTGAATTGGAAAAAACAAACGACTTCAGAGTGATAGATATTATTAATAAAAAGAACATTGTCAAAAAAATTGCCTGCGGCCTATCGGAAATGGCTGACAATAACGGCATGGAAATTTACAGCTGTGCTGAGAAAATCAATCTTGAAGGCTTTGGAATTAAGCCGGGTAGCTGTATTGATGGTAATTATTTGAACAAGATATTCGGATTACATTTAAAACCGATCAAAGACAAGAGCCAGAGACCGGAATGCAGATGCACCGCCAGCCAGGACATCGGAAAATATAATACCTGCAAGCATGAATGCATCTATTGCTATGCGGTAAAATAGGCTTCTTGGACAAAATCCGTTAATGCCTTGA
>Ga0272441_10010492_pt1 | contig 14007 bp, 13 predicted proteins | sample SSMProp6N_FD_193582 | JGI IMG/M metagenome (GOLD analysis project Ga0272441, IMG submission 193582) | Marine sediment archaeal communities from Little Sippewissett salt marsh, Falmouth, MA, United States - SSM-Prop-6N | ecosystem: Environmental > Aquatic > Marine > Wetlands > Sediment ... | reverse complement strand
TCTGCTGCCCCAACAACCGTTGGGCGCACGGTTATAGAAGTACGCAACATACGCTGGTAAGTTCTGTAGATTTTCATCATCAGCGCGAGCACATGCTTCTCTTAAATTATTACTGATTATTGCTTGTAGGAATTGTCCTGGGAGGACTCGGTTATTGGTATAGCGTTCAATGTCATACATCATACGTTTCGGTATGTAGAATGAACGGAATCTATATCCAACTTCTTCTGTAGGTTTGAGGTCTTTATTCATTAATAACTCCTTTTGAACTGGGTGCTATTCGACCGTGAGAGGCTTTTTAGGTTGAACTCCCTTTTGGTGTCGTAGCACCCAAACTATTATAATAAACCTTTAATAAATACTTTCCCCTCTTTCAGCTTTGCCATGTATTTGTCAAGGTTCCAATTTTTACCTTCGACTTTATTCATATAATCTACACCAAGGCTCACAATCAATTTCAAGATAGGCCCGTCAAAGAATTCAAGATACCACGGTAGTTTAATTGCGTCATCAATGATGCTTACTGCTGTTTCAAGTTTCTCTTTTGATTTTAATCCTTCAACTTCTTTTGCTGCGAGTTCGACAAGGATTATAGTATCAATGACAAAGTTTCCGATTTTATCAATGTTAGTTAATAGCCCTGCTAAACTACGGTCTTTTTGTATCTGTTTAACTACGTCAATAATTTCTTCACTCTCTACAATGAACGCTTTTGTTTTTTGTTTAAGTTCTTCCATATTTCCTCCTAGTATGGTAGAGCCATTCCTTTTTCCAATAGCTCGGCGTTTATGTTATCTCCTTTATAGAAGATTGTTCCTAATAATCTACCATATTTACCACGTTTATCTTTCTTTGTTTTGATAATTACTTCTTTGCCAAGGATTCTTTTTGCAACGTAGTCTCTAACTTCGATTCCCGAAATTTCCCTAATTTCAGGCGTGTTGATGCCGAGCAGTCGAATTTTGGCATCAGAAAATATAACATTACATCCAAGATCAAGATCAACAGTAATAGTATCACCGTCATAGACTTTTGTAACAATTGCTTTGTAAAAGTAAAGACTGTCATCCATTGTTATCTCCTTATTTGTCTGCCCATGATTTTATACCATTAGCCCAATCAATTTCGAGCAACGGTACATATGCTCGGTATTCTTCTACAAAGTCTTCAACAATCTTTGTAATGTTGTCTAACTGTGATGGGTCAGCCGGTAGCATAATTTCATCATGAACATTCATAGGTTGTACTCGCCAATGATTAATGCCTATCGGCTGTAAATCCCATAGTCTACGTTGTAGCATCTTTGTCATTTGAGCACCACTACTTTGTATTACATGGTTTCCCGCTGCCCGCATGTTTGCTGCTTGTAACGCGAATGCTGCTGCAAACAATGCTGATCGAGCCGCGCCACTTGCTGTTTGTTCTCTGTCTCGTCTTGTCAAACGCACTTTAATATTTTGCCATTGTTTCGGTGGCTTCTCAGCCAGTTTATAAAGTTCTTTACAGATACGGTTTTCAAGACTGAAGTAACGACGGAATCCAAACATTGATTCAATATAATCATGAGGCTCATGCCACTCAACAGCGGTACCGATTCCTCCAGGTTGTCTCATACTTGCAAACATATCAGCATACTTCTTACGCTTTTCGCCAAAGACTTTGTATCTTGTTATGAATCTCTGGTAGGCTTCTTCAGCTACATGCTCTGGTACACCAACACGGTTGCTTAATGTGTATGCTTCACCCATGTATATCAGAGCAAAGACACCGTTCTTTGACCTACTGTATAAGTCATCCTCTGGATTCTTAGCTGTATCTTTGGTAGCAACAATCTCTTCATATGACATATGTGGAAACAAGTATTGACCAAACAAACCATGAATCTTTTTACCACTTAAAAGATCTTCTCGAAGCATTGGGTCAGAGTAGACAGCATCAGCCAAGCAAACTTCAAAGCCAGCAAAATCACCACCACAGAGAATATGAGATGGATCACTGAGTGGAAAACACTGACGTACATCCTTAGCTCTTTTAATACCTTGAGCATTGAGGCCATCAGCCCCAGACATGCGACTACTAAGAGTGCCAATGACATTAAAAGAGGCATGAAATCTGTCAGCGAATAATAATTTCTCATAGTTTTCTATTTCCTTTTTAGCATGTCGAGCATCTAATATTAGCTTTGCACGTTCTGCAGCAGGATGCTTTTTATCTGTAGGTACTGTACCTTCATTACATTCTTGACAACCCATGCCTCCACATTCATCGCATACCTCATCAAGAGTCCATGTGGCAATTTCTTCTAATATGATTGCTTTAGTAGACTCACGTATTGCAAGCTTCTCTGTTTCATCCATAACTTGTTCAAGGTATCTACGACAAACAACAGGAGCATTATAGTTGAATGGTATGCTTCTTAAAAACGATTCCAAATCTTCCTTAAGCTTTTGAATGGCTTCTTTATCAATGCGAAAACCTTTCCAACGGACGGCTCCAACCATACAAGCCAGAATTGAATCGTCGTCATTGCTGTCAGGGCTACCAAAATATTTATATAAATCTCTTGTGTATTTAACATCATCCTCTGCGTACTCCCTTGCTAAAGAGTTAAAAGTCCAATGGCTAATGTGCATTCTAATTACTTCTGGCCACTTGCCACGCCAGTTGTCTTTTGATGGGTAGACTATGCGACCATATTTATTTTTGTAAGGTGCTAATGCGAATGGAGCATAGCCTATTTCAATAGGGCGTGCTTTAGGTGGTAGGTCAACATCTGCAAACAGTTTAATCTTCTCAGTATCTACACCGAGAGCGTCACCTGCTAATGCTTTGAGCGCACTCGACGGAGAAAACTTGAGTACAATATCTTTAAATTCAGGATTAATATCACCAAGATCATTAGTAATGTCAAATACTTGCCAGCGGATTGTTTTATCTTTTCTTCTTGCAAAATAGACATCCTTTAACGGTATTCTTTGATTAAGCTCATCTACAATAAGCCACGCTAATGCCGTAGGTACTTTCTTGATTCTTATATCACCGCGATTCATTGTAGATTGGTACTCGCCTTTGCGAGCATGTAGCATAATATCGAAACATGAAGCAGGCTTGAGACATAATCCTTTACGTGCTTCAGGCTCCGCGTAAGCATACTCTATGATATCAGGTTCACGATCCTTATCTAATAGTGATAAAGTAGTATACAATTGACATATATGGAACCAGTCAAATGATAAATTGAATCCTATTACATTATTCATGCAAAGTTCTTCAATCAATTCCATAGTAGCATAGACTGGTTCCTCCCATACAGACCATAAATCAATAGGGCCATCATTGATAGCGTATTGAAGTAGAATCACAGGCCCGTGGAATCCCACAGTTTCTGTATCTATGAAATAATTATCCATTAATTTGCCCCACGTATGTTATGCCATTATCTGCAGCATATACTCTTAATGTTGCATCGAAATCTTGATCAGAAATCTCACCTGCTGCCCATGCAAGAGCGCGAGTCCACAAGCCGTTACCGATTCCTGAGTCTTGAATATGTTCCATCATCTGGAATATTTCTCCACGTTTCCGATGGCGCTTTGAGTTTTGCGGGCCTTTAGGTTTTACAGATATTGTACGGCCACGCTGTTTTGCTTCTTTAATCTGTTTTGCGGCTTCAAAACATTTATCTTCGCCTTCGCGCAATTTTACAGTGTATAATTCACGTACTTGAGTTTGATTTATGAATCCTGCTGCTACTTCTTTTTGAATAGGGTCAGGAAGTTTAAGCAAAAGATATCTAATTTGAATCCAGCCACGAGTTTTGCCGAGTTTGTCTGCGGCTTCAACCTCAGATACACCAAGGTCTTTTAACACCTTTAATGCTTGAGCTTCTTGCAATACGTTTAAGTCTTTTCGTTGAATGTTCTCAGACAGATTAAAATATCTGGCATTGATTTCATCCATCATGTCCGGACGTACAATAGAAGGAATACGTGCTGATTGATTTACTTTGAATGCTGTAAATCTTCTGAAGCCTGCAAGCAAACGATACTTATACCCTGTTTCTTTTTGTTTTTCTTCGTCATAAGGAGCCAATGTTACCGGCTGTATTAGTCCACGTTCTTTAATATCTTTAGCCAAATCAATAACATCTATTGGAGCAATAACTCCACGACAATTAAAAGTATCATCAGCATGTATATCTGTCAATGGTATGTCTTGCACCTTCATAAAAAATCCTCCTTTTTAAAAATACTAAATAAGTTTGGTAATTTAATCTCACATTCTTGTCTATCAATTATAACTAATGCAGCTACAATATCTATACCATATTTATGAGCAATGTCAATAGATTTTTTTATAGATCCACCAGTTGTTAAAACATCATCAATGACTATGCCCCTTGTTCCGCGTCCCTCTATTAATGATTTTGTTCCATGTTCTTTTGCTTTTTTCCTTATAAAAAATGTATTCAAGAACATTATTTTATTATAATACAATGTTAATGCTGTTGCAGTACATAAAGGTATTGCTCCAGTTTCCATACCACCAATACAGTCTATATCATACTTAACAACTTCTTTACAAAAGTGGTAAGTTACCATTCCAAGTTCTTTTGGATTATTAAGTAATGGTCTTAAATCGAAATAATGATTACTTTCTTTTCCACTTGTAAGAGTAAATGGAGTATCCTTATACTTATAATATTTATTTTTAATTATATTTTTAAGGTTCAATTTTCCTCACAATCTTTTGTTTATTAATATAATAAAATGTATCTTTTTTTTCTAATGATCGCACCTTAAACGACCAGTTTTTAGAGTACACTTCCTTAATTACTACGGCTTCCTCGCCTTCCTCTGTCAGTATTACAATCTTGTCACCTTCGTCAAGTTTCATCTAGCGCCTCTGCTAATTCTGTCATTGATAGTGTTTGTAGTTTCTTCTTCTTCTTTAAGTTATCTAACACAATTTGATCAGAAGGTAAATGAATAAGATCAATAATCGTGCAACCGCGATTCTCATCTGCTCCCGGCCTATGGAATCTATCTTCAGCCTGCATACGCGCCTCTCCTGAAAACGAGTTTGAATAGAATAATTCAGTAGGGCTTGCTGTCAGAGTCAATGCCATACCACCTGCTTGTGGATGACCAACAAAACAGAGTTTAGGAATCTTATGTAATAAGTCTCTTTTATCTGGATGACTGGCATCCATAGCTTTTAAATACTCATTATCATCTGCTTGTTCACCCATAGCATCTGTTGCTAAGTAACCGCGCCCATCGACTCGAAGAACAGCCCAACCGTGTCTTTGAGCTATATTACATAGTCTATCAATAGTGCCAGTGAAACCGCCCCAAACAATAAACCTGCCAACGTCATCATGTAGGTCAAGTAGATCAATAAACTCAGCATCTTTTGGTGAGGATATTTCTGTAATATCCCTTTCATATTTTGTAACTTCACCAGACCCGCCGCAGTTATCACAGATAAGCTCCTTTTCTTCAAAGTCATCAGCAGAGATTTCTTTAATCGGTGTTGGGTTCTCAGCATTATACTCTTCTTTTGGAACCATAACTTTTGTCACCTTGTTACCATTACAGTACCCACAAGTGACCTTGCCTACCGCTTTTTCAGTGTATTGGAATCCGTCTGAAAGCTCGCGCAATAGCGTCAAGGCTTCAATGGCGCGCTTCGATGTCTTTTGAATCATCTTGGCTGCTCTAAGAATCGAAGGTGTTGTCTTTACTTTAATAACTTCATAACGCTTTTCAGGCAAGTCTTTTAAACAATCCTTTTTGAATTGTACTAACACAAGACCACCCATACGCTTGTAAAGAAAGTTTACTTCATTCTTAGAATTTTCAAATTTATGGACGCCTTCAACACCAAATAGCTCATCATGATTACCTTCATGCTCACGCTGCCCGCATATTGCACACTTATTTTCATCATCCAACCATGTAATAATATGCGGATACTGGCCACCGGACATAGACTCCCGCATCTCGGATAAACATAATCTGGCCTTAAACTTATTAGCATTGCCTTCTTTTATAAATCCGGGACATGCTACCTCACACTGATGCCACCAATCTACAGGACTCTTAGGGGCAGGTGTCCCTGACATTTCGATTATGAAACCTTCGTAGCCCCAATGCTCACGTACTGCGTTAGCAAGGTGCATAGATGCCTGTGATCTTTGTGCTGTTGGTGTTTTTATTTTTGACGATTCGTCATAGATAACTACTTTAGGAGGCGGTGCGCCGTCTGTCCAATTGCTCAGAATATTTTTAAGCTTCTCATACGTATACATTTCTGGCAAAACTTCTGATCGCCATTTAGATAATTCGAGATTCACGGCACGGATGCCTGAGCGAGGACCGATATACCATGCTTCATGATTCGCTAATCCGAATTTATCTTTGACATACTCCATTAACTCTATGGCGACCAGAGTTTTGCCTAAGCCCATTTCGGCGGCAAATATACAGTGACAGTATGTAATTGCGTGGCGGAGCAATTTGACCTGATGACTGTATAAGGTACGTCTTGGAGTATAATCTACTAATGGCCTGTCGTAATGGGCATACGGGTCAGGCGAATTAACATCTAAATATTGTAATTGAAATAAATTTCGTGGGGAGTTTTTTATTGACCAAATCTTCCGTGGCGGTTCGTCATAGCCATGCCACTTAGGGCCATCAAAACTACGAACTTCTTCAATAAGTTTTTTATTATACTTAAACTTAAGGAAGATTCGGTCGCCTTTATAAATAAGCTGGATCGGTTTAAGGTAGCGTCCTACCTTTACTTTTATAACTTCCATCACACTCCTATAATATTATTTTTTAAGTGTCGATAGTACCTCTTTAAAGCCTAGTCTTTCGAAACATTTATAACAGGCATCCATTGTCAGGCGAACAGTCTTGAAAGTAGATTCCACTGATCTACATTTTAAAGCTATTAGCCATTCATTCATGGTTCCTGTTAGTATTACAATATTAATGTTTGGGTGTTTCGCCTTATGTATGATTTTTAATCCTGTTACATTAAGATGTAAAATCGTAGCGTCATCCAAAACAGTAATAACACTTATCATGAAATGATCGAAAGTATTATTAGGTGTCCGAAGTTGTACTAATGGATTATTCTCTAAGTCAAGTGTTGCAAGATAAGCCGCAGGATTATCAATATTCATATTAATAGCGTCAAGACCACGTGTAGGACTAATTTCTAAAATATCTTTAACGCTATCTATATATGACTTCCAATTACATTTAGTTATAGCAATTGGAAATACTTCAATATTGAACATTGACAATCCTTTAGGGTGCGGGGATGGGAATCGAACCCACATATGACGCAGGATATGAACCTACCGAGTTACCGTTACTCTACCCCGCAAGAAAGGCGTACCCACACACAAGTCTGTAGGATGCGACCAAACACCCTATGAAGTGCAGGTACGCCAGTTAATCATGGGCTATCTACTTATCTTGCTCTATCATCACCACTATCATCAGCGGCTTTTTCGATTTCAGGCTCAGGCGGATTTTTGAACTTCTCTACCTGTGCGAGAATGTCTTCATTAGGCGGGACGTCGAACGGCGTTGAACATGCCGTTACAATCGTTGAGTACCAGGAATACTTCTTTGTTTCGATCAGTTTCGGTTTTAATGTTGCTGCTTTTTGAAGGCGCGCTTTCATGTTTGGAGCCTCACGTCTAAGACTCTTAGACCCCATGAAGAATGTAGTATAAACATCATGATCCGGTGCGTAACACAGAAACTCAGGTCCAAACATACAGCCGGAATCCGCTTGACTTGATCTGGCTTGAATGTCTTGGAACAATTCTGTTGTCGGGTCAAAACTTGTGATTACTTCTTCATCCATCTCCATAGCTTTCGGACGCCATGCGATGACAAGTAGATCAAGCGACTCACCTACATCATGATAATTCTGATCTCTTACAATAGCAAAATGATTGATTGGAAACTCACCTTTTTTACATACTTCGGACGCCGACGTCATGAGCTGTAATCGTGGCAGATAATCTCCACCACCTGTTGCAGCTTGAAACATCTTATCATCTTCAGTTTGTGCTACTGCTTTATCACCTACACTAATAAGTTCGCCATCAAAAACAGGATTAAAAATTTTCATTCTTTTTGCCTTTCGTTTCTCAGTTCTCGGTTATTGATTCTCAGTTTATGTTTGTACTACTCAGCTAATTCTGCGGCTGCTTGCTCTGCTGCGGCTGCGGCTTCTTTAGCTTTTTCTTCAGCTTTAGCTTTCAGCTTCGCGGCTTTGTCAGCGGCACGTTTTTTCTTAGCTGCTTCGCGAGCCTGCCGACGTTCTTCATCTTTCGCTTTTTGTGCTTTGATAGATTCCGGATCAAGATGCAGACTCCATTGAATAGCCAATTTCCATCCGGTGATTGCATCTTTTGCGCCTGTTGAAGAGATAAGTGCTTTACCAATATTAAGGGCATCTAATTCTTCTTTGATGTCGCGCATCTTTTGCAGGTGTGCTACAGGTTGGAACTCTTGCGGGGCAACGTCTTTGCCTTTACGTTTGGCATCGCGAATTTCTTTAACACGACTATTAACTGCCGGTACAAACTCATCAGGCGGTAAGGTCATGGCACGATCAACGAAATCTGCCATTTCTTCCGGCGGAAGTTTGGCCAATGCGTAGGCGTTTGCCAGTTTGATTTTGCCATCATTAACAAGACCAGCAATTTCTTGATTATCAATCTTGGTGAGGCCAAGGCGCTCACCGACCCACTGAGGGCTTTTACCAAGTTTAGATGCCAGCTCTGCTTCTGTCATAAGCGGATTGCGGGACAGGATTCTCAACAACTGTTTAGAGTATTCAACAGGTCGTGTTTCTACCTTATGGATATTCGTCAGGATTTGCGCCTCCAGTACGGAGTCATCGTCCAGATCAACGATATCAACATTGATATTCTCCAGTCCGGCATCTTTAGATGCGGAGAATCTGTGAAGACCGTCTACCAATTCATAATACTTTTGACCAGATTCTGCATCTGTTTTTTCTCGAACAGTAATCGCGCCCAAGAATCCTCGATTCTTCATCGAGTCTACCAATCCAAGATAGTCTTCAGACTGGCGGTTTACAGTCCTTAGTGCAACCGGATTCTCTCTGATCTCACTAAGTTGAACACTTTGCAGATTTCCCATAATCATTTCTCCTTTAAATAAGTTGAGGTTGGTAATTCGACAAGATTTGAAATCTTGCGTTCTGTAATCAAATCAAAATAGATTTGATTCAATTACTTTTTAAATTTTGGTTTAAAAAAGTGATAGGAATAAACAAGGTAAATATATGCCTCACTATATATAAGGATATTTTAAACAATATTCAAGTATTATTTTTATTTTTTATTTGTAATAAAAACAGTATATTGAATACTTTTAAAAGTATTCAAAAGTATTCAAAGCATATGTTTAATGATATTAAATACCTTACTACTTTACTGAATACTTTATACCTATATCGCTATATATAAAAAGGTATATAGTAATATTAAATATGTAAAACAATATAAAATTATCCATTCAGTATATTGTCAAGCTATTTGAATTTATTAGAAAAACTAAAATAAATACTTTTTAAAGTATTCAGAAAAAACTTGAAAATTGCTCATTATATCCTTATATATAGTAAACAATTCAATTTACAGGCAACCATGAAAAAGATTTGATTACTACAGTAATCAAATCATTTTGGCAACTTCACAGAATCAGAAAAAAGATTTGAAATCATATGAACCCAACAAAATCGCAGGCTATTAAAAAGTATCTTGAACGGGTCACGCATAAAGATTTAAGTGATCTATATCATATTGGGATGGAGTGTCAAGTCAATGTAGCACAAGACGGAGGGGAAAGAGTAGATGGAGATTTTAAAGGTAGAAAGTGGCATGGTTGGACCGATGGACTGACGACGTGGAAATCTTTTAGAATACCGTACAAGGCTTATTCAAAACCAGAATATAAAGATGCGGTAATCAAATTTGACTTAGCCGAGCATGTTGAAGCAATAGGTATGACTGGTTGGGATTGGCAGAATCGTTGTTCAAAATGGGTAGCATTTGACTTCGATGCAATAGTCGGTCATTCAGATAAACATTGTAAGAAACTTACCAATGAAGAATTAGAACAAGTAAAAGAAGAAGCATCAAATATTGACTGGGTTACAGTACGGCGATCAACATCTGGTAAGGGCTTACATCTTTATGTATTTCTTGATGACGTTGATACAAAGAATCATCATGAACACGCTGCACTTGCCCGTTCTATTCTTGGAAAAATGTCTGCACTTACAGGTTTTAATTTTGTATCTAAAGTAGATTCTTGCGGTGGTAATATGTGGGTATGGCATCGTAAGATGGCAGGTACAAACGGATTACAAATCATAAAACAAGGTGCAGTATTAGATGATATACCTGCTAACTGGAAAGATCATATTAAAGTTGTTACTGGTAACAGAAGAAAGAATTTGCCACAAAGTATTGAAGAGTCTGGCCGTGCAGATATTTTTGAAGAATTGGCTGGTCAATTCCCTAAGGTACAATTAGATTCAGAGCATCGTAAAGTTATTAATTTTCTAAAGGAAGAAAATCCTATATGGTGGTGGGATCAAGATCAGAATATGTTGGTGACTCATACATGGGCATTAAAGAAAGCACACAATGATTTAAATCTTAAGGGGTACTTTAATACAACAAGTACAGGTTCAAATCTTAATGAGCAAAATTGTTTCTGTTTCCCGCTTCGTCGTGGCGCGTGGACAGTACGTCGTTTTACACCTGGCGTTCAGGAGCATGATTCTTGGACGCAGGACAGAGCAGGTTGGACTCATTGTTACTTGAATCGTGATCCTGATCTTATTACAGCAGCAAGGGCTTTTGGTGGGCTTGAAGACCCAACAGGCGGATTCATTTTTCGTGAGGCTGAAATCGCTATTAAGGCAGCACAGTTACTAGGAGTTAATGTCAATGTAGCACCGGCACTTATGGGACGTAAAACTAAATTAAAACAACATAAAGACGGTAGGCTGATTGTTGAAGTTACACATGATCCACAAGATCGTGCTGACGAAATGTCTAACTGGCTACCTAAAAATAAAAATTGGGTACGTATATATAATGTCAGTAACATGTCACCAAGTGAACCAGACGTAGGAAACTTTGATGATATATCAAGGCATCTTGTTACAGAATCAGATGAAGATTATGGATGGATGATTAAATCTGATAATGTATGGAGAGCAGAACCTCTTACGCATATAAGAATTGCTTTACAGTCATTAGGGCATAACAATAAAGAAGTAACACAGATTCTTGGATCAAGTATTTTTAAAGCGTGGAAGGTTGTAAACAAACCGTTTCAGCCTGAGTATCCCGGCAACCGTGAATGGAATCGTAATGCAGCGCAATTAAGATATAAGCCTACAATATATTCTAATGATCTAAAGTATGATAATTGGTTGTCAATTTTGCAACACTGTGGTAAAGGATTAGATGAATCTATAAAAACAAATGCGTGGTGTCGTGCTAATGGTATTTTAAATGGTGCAGACTATTTGAAGTGCTGGATTGCTTCATTGTTTCAAGAACCATTAGAACCTTTACCGTACTTATTTTTCTACGGACCAGAGAACTCTGGTAAAAGTATTTTCCATGAGGGGTTATCTTTGCTACTAACAAAAGGCTACATGCGTGCTGATGCTGCACTAATAAGTCAAGCAGGTTTTAACGGCGAACTTGAAGGTGCAATAATAAGTGTAGTTGAAGAAACAAATTTAAAGAAACATGCAGTAGCAAGAAACAGGATTAAAGACTGGGTTACATCGAGACAGTTACTAATTCATGCTAAAGGTAAAACACCCTATCATGTGCCTAATACTACACACTTTTGCCAATGTGCAAATAATCATGATCATTGCCCTGTATTTCCAGGGGACACACGGATCACTATGAGTTATGTTGATGAGATTGATCCATTAACATTAGTACCTAAGAAAAAATTAATGCCGTTATTAGAGAAAGAAGCGCCAGACTTCTTGTCTGAGATTATAAATCTTGAAATACCGCCGTCACCTGATAGACTTAATGTACCAGTTATTACAACAGAAGATAAAATGATCGTGCAACAACTTAATCAGACAGCATTGGAATCATTCTTATTAGAAAAGTGTGAGCAAGCCGATGGTTGTAAAATTAAGTTTAGCGAATTCTATGAAAGATATATTGAGTGGCTTGACCCTGAAGAAACTTCAAGATGGACTAAGATTCGAATCGGCAAAGAGCTTCCACCACAATACCCTAAGGCTAGAGTTAGAAAAGATGGTCAGATATATATTGGTAATGTAGGGTGGAGAGGCTCTGAACACAACATTAAAGAGAAACTTATTGTAAAAGATGGATATTTCAATTAAAAGTGTATTAGATACATTATCTAAATCACAAAGAAAACAACTGATGTATGCTTTTGAGAACGAGTTTGCACAATTTGTGGAATTACCAAATAAGAAATTTGTTGGTGTCTACGTGCGCCCAATAAAACATTTAAAAGTTGAAGCATCAGCAGGCAATTGGTACTACGGTACTATTAAGAAAGGAGAAAAGTAGAATGAAAATTATAGGATTTACTGGCAAAATGCAACATGGTAAAACGACAGCAGGAGAGGCAGCTTCAGAACTCTTTAACAGATTCCTTGTATCTAGACGACCGTTTGCAGAGTCTTTAAAAGAGGCTGCAACAAACCTCGGATGGAACGGTAAGAAGGATGAAAAAGGCAGACGACTATTACAATTGCTTGGTACAGAGTTATGCCGTGAATGTATTGATTATGACTACTGGGTAAAACGTTGGAAAGAAAAAGTAGATCAAGACATATCAAATGGTAAGGAAGTTATAATAGTAGATGACATTCGTTTTGACAATGAAGCCGAAGCTGTTAAAGAAATGGGTGGTATTGTTATTGAAGTTATAAGACCGGAACCAAGAAGCCTGTTTAAGATTCCAAATCCATTTACATTATTCTTTAACACTACACATGCAAGTGAAAGCGGTGTAGATGCTAAGTACATTGATACATTTATAATTAATGACTTACCATTGGAAGATTATAGGCTTCAAGTGAAGGAGATAATAAATGAGTGGCTTATTTGATTTACTTAATGACTTAGACAATCAAACATCAGAACCAGAAAAAGAAAGAATATTACGTGCGCCATTTGGTTACCCTGGTGGGAAGTCAAGATCAATAGCTAATATACTTCCATTATTACCTATTAGGCACACCTATGTTGAACCGTTTGGTGGATCAGCAGCCGTTTTATTAGCTCGGCCTAAATGTAGATTGGAGGTGTATAATGATCGTTATGGAGGTGTTACTTCTTTTTATCGTTGCATACGTGAGAAGGACAAGTTAGATAGATTATATGATCGTTTAGCATTGACAGTCCATTCGCGAGAAGAATGGTGTTGGTGTAAAGAAACATGGAAGAATGTAGAAGATGATGTCGAACGTGCTGCACGTTGGTACTATATGACAATATATTCTTTCTCAAGTTTAGGACGTAATTTTGGTCGTGCTACAAAGGGTGGCACATTAGCAGGTAGAATACAAACAAAGATAAAAGATTTTCCACTAATACATGAAAGATTCATGCGTGTTCAAGTTGAGAATTTAGATTACTATAATCTAATGAAAGACTACGACAGTCGCGAAACAGTTTTTTATTGTGACCCGCCATATGTAGATGCGTTTCGCGGAACATTTAAACATGAGATGGGTATCAGTGAGCATAAAAAATTTCTTGATCTTGTCTTTCACATGAAAGGTTTTGTAGCAGTATCAGGATACAGTAATCCTTTGTATGACAATCAAGATTGGGACAGCAAACACTCATGGGAATCGTATGTTTCTGCGAGTCCGAGAGCTTTTTGTGAGGGTAATCATAAGATTAAGCGG
>Ga0272441_10010491_pt1 | contig 14007 bp, 6 predicted proteins | sample SSMProp6N_FD_193582 | JGI IMG/M metagenome (GOLD analysis project Ga0272441, IMG submission 193582) | Marine sediment archaeal communities from Little Sippewissett salt marsh, Falmouth, MA, United States - SSM-Prop-6N | ecosystem: Environmental > Aquatic > Marine > Wetlands > Sediment ... | reverse complement strand
CGGGGCAGAGCCGCTCCATATCGGCGCAGATGGAGAGGATGAGGGCCACCTGGCGGAGCGCGTAGGAGAGCCCGCCCAGGCCGCCCAGCTCGCCGAGGACGTCCACGACACCGTGGGATTCGGCCACGGCCCGGTCGACCCGCCACCGTCGGGCCCCGTCGATGACGACGGATGTCGTGACGTAGTCGGCCCCGGGCAGAGCCTCCGTCCGTTGGCTGACGGCGGTTGCCGTGACGCTGACGCCGGCCGACTCGGCCATCCGCCGCGCCAGCCCCGCCATTGCCTCGGCCATCTCCGTGTCCGGGTCTACGAGCCACAGGTCGAGGTCACCCAAGCGGTGGTCGCAGATGAGGTCGTGGAGTATGGACGGCGTGAAGACGTAGGAGCCCGCGCCTATCAGGACGACCTTGGGCATATCGGCTGCTCCCCATGGGTTGCCGCCGGGGCCGGAGTGGGTGACAACCCGGCCCCGCCGCGTGGAGCGCCATTATACACGCGGAGGGCCCGTCCCTCATCCTGCGTAGAGAAAACGGCCGGGACCGCGCCTCTCGCGATCCCGGCCGCACCTCGAGGCGGACCGCCTATTTGCTGCCCTTCGACTTCGTCGTCGTAGGCCTCTTCGGCGAGGGCGTGATCACCGGCTTTCTCGACGCGGTATTCCCAGCCGACTTGGACGCCTTGTTGTCCTTCTTGGCCTTGGCCGCGGCTTCGCGCTTGTCGTGCTCGTCCCAGGCCTTCTGCCTGGCCTCCCGCTCGTCCTCGCTGTACGGATAGCCTTCGTGGACGCCCTCCTTCCACTTCTTGAGGGCCTTCTTCAGGTCATCCTCGAGCTGGCCCGGGAAGCCGTCCGTCTTCACGTCGAGGTTCTGCAGGGCCTGTTGGATGACCTGGTCGAACAGGTCCATCATCTGCTGGACGTGTTGCATCTCGTGGTCGTTGATGTAGTCCTCCGTCACGTGGGCCTTGGTCGGCTTCCCCGCCTTCTTCCGCTTCCAGTAGATCTTCGGGTCCTTCTCCTTGTAGGTCTTGCAGACCTTGCTCAGGTTGATCCCTATGGTGAAGCGGAAGTGGATGATGACCTCGTAGGTGTCGCCCTGCTTCTCCACCTTGACTGAGATGCCGTCCTCTCCGTCCTTGTCATCGTGCTTGTCGGTGTCGTTGGGGTTGAGGTCGGCCCACCCGAACTTGCATCCCTGGTTTCCCCTCTTCTTCTTGTCGTACTTGACCTCCTTGGTCTTCTGGATGGACGTCTTGTTCGGCTCGATATAGGGCTGCCCCGTGCGCGGGCAGCAGAGGTTGATGTGCTCCCAGTAGGGCTCGGAGGGGGTGACCTCGCCCGACGTCCAGGAGTGCGTGTCTATCCAGCCGCCGGTGCCCATGGGAGACACGTGGTTGACGGGGTCGTTGGAGCTGTCGGCGCAGGTGTAGCGGTTGTTGTACTGCTCCCACAGGCCCAGCTCGCCGTCGGGCTGGAGGTACCTGCCGGTCTCCGGGTCATAGGTCCGGGTCCGGTAGTCGTACAGGCCCGTGTCGGGGTCGTAGCGCTGGCCTGTGAAGAGGAAGTCCAGGCCGATGCCGCTCTGGGCGATTGAAGCCCATGCGAAACCGGTCCACTGGAAGAAGTGCGGCTCTCCGCAGGCCTCGTACTCGATCTTCTCGACCTTCTGGCCCACGGCGTCGGTCACCAGGCAGATGGAGCCCTGCTCGTTCTCGTGGCAGAAGTAGTCCGTGCCCCCCACGTTCATGAGGAGGAGGTTGTTGAGCTGCTGGCCCCAGATGTAGGTCGTGACGGGCCCGGCGATGGCGGGCCGCTCCTCGATGCAGTGCTCGCCGCTGTAGTAGAGGAAGGTCTCCGGCATACCCGCGGCGTTCGTCTCGCACACCAGACGCCCGACGCAGTCGCGGACGTAGCCCTTGAGCGGGCCCCCCAGCGTCGATACCGATGACAGGAGGTTGCGGCTGTTGTAGCCGTAGCCGAACGTCCCGTCGTCGGTCAGGTTACCGTTGGCGTCGTGCATGCGGTTCACGCCGTCGATCCAGTAGTAGCGGTTCATCGGATCCGCGACGTAAGGGCCTGTCGGTGTGTTATAACCGATGAACGTCCCGTTGTCGAAGACGCCCATGCGGTTTTGCCCGTTGTCGACCAGGAGCTCGTAGTCGGAGTCGTAGATCACGTAGTCGCCGTAGTCGAGCGACGGGTCGAGGTTCGGCACGCCGTACTTGGCGCCGACGAACTCGTTCATCTCGTCGTAGTGATACGCGTCGCCCTTGAGATCCTGAATACGGTGCTCGTACTGCTTCCGGCCTAGGGCGTCGCGGGCATAGGAGAACCCGGCCTGTACGACCAGGCCCAGGTCCCTATGCACGACCTCCTGGGTCAGATGCCGCTCGTCGTAAGAGAACTCGGTGAGCATCGACGGCGCGGTGCGCGAGACCGGCTTGCGGCCCATGTACTGGACGTCGAACAGCTTGATCCCGCCCCTCCATATCTCCGTCATCCGGTGCCACTCGTCGTACCCGCATTCGACGAGCACACCCGAGGGGTAGGTCATCGACAGCTTGTTGCCGCATCCGTCGAAGGCGTTGGCGACGGCGACCGCCCCCCACGGGGCGTCGCGCGTCCACTGCTCCTCGGCCTCCAGGTTGGACAGCGTGTCGAAGTGCCAGCTCGTGCCGGTGAGCGGGCCGAGCCCGTCGACCGTCTGGCCCGAAATGAGCCGATTCAGCGCGTCGTAGGTGTAGTTGAACTCGATCTCGCCCTCGACCCCCGGCCCCGGGATGATGTCGATGTGCAGCGGGTAACCCGCGTGGTTGGGCGTGATGACCTCCACGGTCCCCGTCGGGTTGATGCGCTCGACGAGCCTGTCGTCGCCGTCGTAAGTGAAGAGCCTCACGCTCCCGTCGGCGTAATCGACCCGCGTCGGCCGGTCCAGCTCGTCGAAGGTGAGCAGCGTCCCGTTGCCGTTGGCGTCGTACTGCTCGACGGGCCTGCCGTTGTCGTCCCAGACGACTCCGAGGACGTCGTGCGGCGTCGGCGCGTCGCACCGCGTTTCTATCCTGCGCTCCAGGCCGTCATACGAGTAACCTATCTCGGTCCCCATCGCGTTGCGTTCCCACACCAGTAGATCCCGCGAGTTGTAGAGGTAGTCGTAGTATTCCGTCCCGGGGGCCCCTATCTCCTCGCGGACGCAGCGGCCGAGCTCGTCGTAGTCGCGGGTGGTGACCCGGTCGTTATACGCGATGGCGACCGGGTCGTAGAAGTGCCTCGTCTCGCTCGTGATGTTGCCCAGGTGATCGTAGGTGAAGATGTAGGAGTTGTCGTGGCCCGCGACGGACCGCGTCGACGAGGTGATGCGCCCGACGCCGTCGTAGGCCGCGACCATCGACCCGCCGTCGTCGTAGGTCTTGACGAGCGGACGCCCGCCCTGGTCGCGCTCCCAGGTCATGGTGGACCATCCGTCGCCGACCGGCAGGCCGATCGAGCTGTTGTGGAGCATGTCCTGTCTGTACAGCCGGCCACATTCGTCATACGAGAACTCGCGGCGGCGGAGGACCCCGCCCATCCCGTCCGTATGCGTTATGCTCGATGTCAGCTCCAGGCCGTCGTAGTCGACGATGACCTCGTTGCCGACAGCGTCGAAGGAGCGCACGAGCCGGTTATAGCCGTCGTAGGCGGAGGTGTAGGCGGATCCCTCGTCCGTCTCGTGGAGTATGAGGTTTCTGTTCCCGTCGTGCGTGTACGTTTCCGTCGACTCGTCGAGGCTACCCAGGCCCCTAGTGTGCTGGTAGAGCAGGTCGCGCTCGTCGTAGACCCACGCCTCCCGGTTGCCCTCGGGGTACTCGACCCAGGTCAGCAGCCCCTCGACGTTGTACTGGTAGTTCGTGGTCACGAAGTGTGCGGCCGACACCTGCTGGGTCATGGAGGTGGGGTGGTCGAGCACGTCGTAGGTGTAGGTGGTCTCGATCCAGGGCATCGTCGGGTCGAGGACGCCGTTCTCGTCGACGTTCTGGACGGCCTCCGAGACGAGGCAGCCGTTGGCGTCGTAGTGATTCTCGGTTTCGTAGAAGAAGGGCGCGGGCTTGATCTCGCGGATGACCTGGCCGAGGTCGTTGACGTCGTAGGTGTAGGTGTTTCCGCCCGCGTCCGTGTACCAGGTGTTGTCCCCGCGGGCGTTGTAGCCGTACTCCTCGGTCAGGTTCAGTCCGCCGAAGTCGGAAATGACGTAGCGGAGCATCCCGTCGCCGGGGCCGGACGTCCAGTGGTCGTAGACGATTATCTCGCCGTCCGGCTCTATCTGGCGAATGAGGTTGCTGTCCGCGTCGTACCAGTAGCGCCGCTCGATGGGCTGGGGGGCGGGCAGGCCCAGCGTGCACGTGGGCTGGACCGCCAGGACCGCGTTGCCGAACGCCGCGGTGGTATCGCCGTCGCCGTTGAGGTCCCCCAGCGACGCCTCTTCGTAGTCGTAGTAGATCCTCGTCGTCTGCCCGCGCGTATCGGTGGCCGTCCGGGGCATGTTGTAGAGCGGCTCGTATGTGTACGTCGTCAGAAGCGGCGGCTCGCCCGGTATGTGCGACACGTTGCTCACCTCGAGGAGGTTGCCCCGCGCACGAACGTCCGGGTTGGCCTGGTCGAACACCCGCTCGATGCTGTTGCCCTCCGGGAAGATGAGCCTCGTCAGCTCGCAGTCGGCGTTGTGTTCCCTCTGCCAGACGTATGCCAGCGGGTCGGCCGGGTTAACGGCCCCCGTGTGCAGCGTGCTTTGGTAGACGAGCCCGGTATTGACGTCGTAGTCGTAGTCGACCTGGTAGCCGTCGTGATCGAGGACGCTCGTCGTGCCGGGCCAGTAGAGGAGGATGGCCACGGCCGTGGGCGGCCCGTAGCGCTGGGTCTCGACCCGGTCCTGCAGGTCGTAGGTATTCTCGACGAAGACCTGGCCCTTGGCGTCCTCGATGGTGAGCAGGTTGTCGTTCAGCCAGGGCTCGGTGTAGCCGGAGGAGTAGGTGAAGCTCCAGGTGCTGCCTCCGGGCTGGTCGGGCGTGGGCGGGAGGGTATAGGAAGCCAGGCACCCGTTGAGGTCATAGGTGAAGGTGACGGCGCGCCCCTCGGGGTCGGTCACGCTGTTCAGCCTGTTCGTAGTCGTATCCCAGTCGAAGAGAACGACGCGGCCCAGCGTATCGGTAACGCTCGTCAGCCGCCCGCAGACGGGGCAGCGTTGGTAGGTTATGGCGTTGCCGCTCCGGTGGGTGATGGACTCGACGAGGCCGTCGGCGTCGTAGCGGGTGACGATCGCGTTGGTGTCGGTGAGCGTCCACCCGCCGGCGGGGTCCTGCTCGAGGACGTCGTACGAGCCGCGGGGCGTCTCGTAGGCGCCGCCTCCGAGGTGTGTGTAGAGGTCCTCGCGGCCGTAGCCGTCGTAGAGGAGCACGTCGCCGCTGTACCGCAGCTCTATGAGTCGGGTGTTCTGGTTGAAGTCCCAACCCTTTCCCAGCGGCCCGTCGTAGATGATGCCGCTGCGGTAGGTGATGGTGAAGTCCCAGTGGAGGCCGGCCCGGCCCCACAGGCTGAGGAGCGTCCTCGACTCCTCGAACTCCCCGCTGTGAACGTAAACGCCCATGAGCGCGTCGGTGGCCGTCCCCCTCTTCTCGGCGGGTATCTGGGTTCTGGAAGGGCAGAACTCCGGATGGAAGACGATACCGCTGTCGAAGGCGAGGGCCCAATACGCCTTGCCCGGCCGCATGAACTCGTCTTCCCCCGGGATCACCCCGGCCGGCTGGTACCCGCCGTCGTAGTAGAACATCGGGTCTTGCAGCCATCCGGCGCTTACGGCGTCGGGGAACAGCATGGGCGAGGTCGCTATGGACTCGGGCGTTGCCAGCATCTTGTCGAAGAACGACTCGATGTCGTCCTCGATATGGCCTATGAGGTGCCACCCGGAGAGGACGAAGGGCACCTGCGGGAGGGGTCTGGCGGCGACGCCGTCGTAGGAGAAGCTGCCTGGTGTATCGAGGTACAGCCAGTAGCCCACCCCCACGCTCATCTGTGTGAAGTCGCCCGGGTAGATGAGGTAACCGCTGAGCCGGTCGTACTCGTAGAGGCTGTTGGTGACCGTAGCTCCGGCGAAGATGACGGCCGGGTCGGGGTCGACCGGCGCGAGCGGCAGCGAGACCATGGACCAGCCGGCGTCAAGGTTGATGCCCACCGTCTGTGTTGTGTGGCAGACGGCGCCGACGTCGACGGCCGTGGAGAGAACGATAAGCCCGACGACTAGACCCTTGACGAGATGCCCGCGCATGGTGATACCTCCCAATGACGTGAGTAGCCGCCGGGAGGTCATAGTCCCGACGGCGATCGGTGAGAGCGACGAGTTGTTGACGCGTCCGGCCCCGGTGTGGGACGCAGCGCATTCCATGTCAAGCCCCAGCGCCACGCACAGCAGTCCCGGCCCCGGTACTGTCGAGCGCCTTGCGGTATCTCTCAGAGGATGCGATGCCCTGGTGGCACCCGCGCGCGTGGCCTGCCTTAAACCCTTAACAATGATTATACACGCCCGGCCTTCCCCGTGTCAAAGGGGTCCGGGCGGCCCCCGCCTCAAGCGGAACTCTAAACCTTCAGCAGAGCTATCGGCTGAATGCACTGTCGCCTTTAGGCTCAGGACGCCTCTGGGACGGGGGATGTGACCGCCGGGAGGCCCCCGCCGGCCCGCGGCGGAGGGGGCGGGGCGGGTCTGCGGGACGATTCTCCGCGCCGAGCCGCCCCGCATGCTGTATGTTATGGGCGCACAGCCAAGGGGAGTCAATCCGATGCCAGCGGCGAAGTCGAGACTGCTGAACGCGTCCATGCCGGAGGAGCTGTCCGCCGCGGCCGAGACCGAGGGCGTGGCCCTTGCCCAGGCCTGGATGCTGGCGCGCACGGACCTCAACCTCGAGGGCGGCTACGAGAGGGTATATCTCGTGGTCGAGCCCGAGCGCCTGCTCACGGTGGCGGCGGCGCGGGCGGGCGGGCCCGTCGTCCGCCAGGCCCTCTCCCGCGCCGACATCCAGGACATCCGCACGCGCCAGGGCATAGGCGGGGGCTTTCTGGAGGTCCTCACCGAGGGTGTATACGTCGAGGTCCTGGCGTTCTCCAACGCCCGGGCCGACACCTTTTACAAGGTGGCCGCCAAGCTGAGGGCATGGCGCGCCGGCGAAATGCCGGAGGTCGGCCCCGACGACGACTACGATCCGCGTCGCTGTGACAAGTGCGGCATGCCGTTGGAGTTCAAGGGCGATCTGTGCAAGCGGTGCATGCGCCGCAGCGCCGTCCTCATGCGCGTTTTGCGGATGATGCGCCCCTACCGGGGCCGCGCGGCCGTCATGATGGTCCTCGTTCTGATCGTCGTGGGCCTCAGCCTCATCCCCCAGCAGCTGGTCCGCTTGCTGATAGACAAGGTCCTCGCGCCGGTCCAGGCGGGCAACCCGGAGCTGCCGCACGATGAGGCCATCGTGTGGCTTTTGGGGCTGGTCGGCGCGCTGTTGGGGACGCACGCCCTGGCCACCAGCATCCAGATGGTCAACGGCCGGTTCGCCAGCTTCGTCGGCACGCAGATCACCTTCGACATGCGCGCCCGCGTCTTCGGTCATCTCACCAAGCTGGGCGTGGACTACTACGACCGCTACAACGTCGGCCAACTGATGAGCCGCGTCGTCGGCGACACCGAGCAGATGAAGGGCTTCGTCAACCAGCTCACGACCGGCTTCATGTCACAGCTCATAACGGTGGCCGCGGTCGGAGCGGTCCTTTTCAGCCTGAACTGGAAGCTGGCTCTCTTCACGTTGTTGCCGGCGCCGGTCGTCATCGTATCGGCGCTGTTCTTCTGGAAGCGCATCTACCCGCGCTACTACAGGGTGTGGGACGCCAACAGCAAGCTCCACGGCGCGCTGAACACCATCCTGACGGGCATACGCGTCGTGAAGGCTTTCGGGCAGGAGCCGAAGGAGAGGGGCCGGTTCGAGAACTCCAGCGCCTACGTCCGCGACAGCTTCCGCAACGTCGAGTACACGGTCGCCCGCTTCAACCCGTCGATAGGTCTTCTGTTTCAGATGGGCGGCGTGTTGGTGTGGTTCGTGGGCGGGCGCTGGGTCCTCGGGCGCGAGCTGACGCTGGGGGCGCTGATGGCCTTCCTGGGTTATCTCTGGATGTTCTACAACCCGCTCAGCCAGCTCACCCAGCTCACGAACTGGCTCACGCAATTCCTAACGGCCACTCAGCGGACGTTCGAGATACTCGACACGACGCCGCAGATCGCCGAGGCGGAGGCGCCGGTTCCGCTGCCCGAGACCGGAGCCGGCATCCGCTTCGAGAATGTCACTTTCGGTTACAGCCGCCACGAGCCGATAATCAAAGGCGTCAGTTTCGAGGTCGGGCCCGGCGAGCACATCGGCATCGTCGGCAAGAGCGGCTCGGGGAAGACGACGCTGGTCAATCTCGTCGCGCGGTTCTACGACCCGGACGAGGGCCGGGTGCTCGTCAACGGCGTCGACGTGCGCGAGGTCAGCCTGGCCGATCTGAGGCGATATGTGGGCGTCGTCTTGCAGGAGCCGTTCCTCTTCCGCGGGACGATCCACGCCAACATCGCTTACGGGCGCGCCGACGCCACGCCGGGGCAGGTACTCGCTGCGGCCAAGTCGGCCAACGCCCACGACTTCGTCATCCGCCACGCCCTCGGGTACGACACGTACATCGGCGAGCGCGGCTCGGGCCTCTCCGGCGGCGAGCGTCAGAGGATATCCATCGCCAGGGCCCTGCTGTACGATCCGAAGATACTCATATTCGACGAAGCCACCTCCAGCGTCGACACCGAGTCCGAGCAGTTCATACAGGACGCCCTCGAGCGGACGACAGTGGGCCGCACCACGATCGCCATAGCGCATCGGCTTTCGACGCTGAAGAACTGCGATCGCATACTGGTGGTGGACGACGGGCGGATAGTGGAGCAGGGCTCTCACGAGGAGCTGATGGACCTCGGCGGGCTCTATCACAGGCTGGTGAAGATACAGACCGAGCTTTCCAGCGGGCCGAGCGTGGATTCGCTGGCCCGCAAGACCGAGTAGGACGACCCCAATGCAGGCAGAGAACGCCCAGGACCAGCCGAAGGCGGCGTGCCCCAGCCCCACACGCGTCCGCTATCTCACGCCCGAGACGTGCCGCATTCACAGGGGCGTCCACGGCGCGCTTCATGTCACGCTGGAGTCGGGGGAGACCTTCGGCGGCGCGTACATGGCGTACGCGTTTCCCGTGGAGTATCCCAAGGAGTTCATCGCGCTGCTGCACACGGGCGAGGGCGAGTGCGAGATAGGCATCATCCGCGACCTGGACACCTTCGGCGACGACCAGGTGCACCTGATCCGCGAGGCGCTGGCCCGCCGCTACTTCATCCACACGATTACGAACATCAACCGCATCGGCTGGAAGTACGGCTTCGTGACGCTGGAGGTGGAGACGGACAAGGGCAATGTGGAGGTACTCATGCGCTGGAAGCAGGACCGCGCCGTGGACTACGGCCGCCACGGCAAGGTGCTGATAGACGTAAACGACAACCACTTCCTCATACCGGACGTGACCGCGCTGCCGCCGCGCCAGCAGAGGGATTTCACGAGGATCATCTATTGGTAGAGAGCGTTCGCACAACCACGGCAGGCAACTCGTCAACTCCACCACCGGTGCAGAGCGCCGCATCCGCGCACTATAACTCCATCGGCATGATGTCGGCCGTCTCCATAGGCGTCGGAGGCATGATCGGCGCCGGGATATTCTCCATACTGGGGCTTGCCGGCGAGATCGCCGGCGGCGCCATGTACATCTCCTTCGACGTCGCCGGTATCGTCGCCCTCCTCTGCGCCTACTCGTACGCGAAGCTCGGAGCTCGATACCCGTCCGCCGGCGGCGCCGTCGAGTTCCTCGTCCGCGGATTCGGCACGGGCCCCATCTCCGGCGCCTTGAACGTACTCCTCCTCTTCGGCTACATCTTCGCCCTCGCCCTCTACGCCCGAGCCTTCGGCACCTACGCCGCGACCTTCCTCGGCCCCGACGCGCCCTCAGTGTGGACCAACGTCTTCGCCACCGGCGTCATAGCCGCCTTCACGGGGCTCAACTTCATCGGCGCACGGGCCGTAGGCCGCGCCGAGGTCGCCATCGTCGCCGTCAAGGTCGCCGTCCTCATCGCCTTCGCGGCCGTCGGGCTGGCGCTCGCCAAGCCCGGCGCGTTCGCGACGTCCACATGGGCGTCGCCGCGGCAGATACTCTTCGCCGCCGGCGTCGTCTTCCTCGGATACGAGGGCTTCGGCCTCATAACAAACGCCGCCGATGATATGCAGAACCCCTCCGCACTCCTCCCACGCGCCCTCTACACCAGCGTGGCAGTCGTCATCGGCGTCTACGTCCTCGTCGCGCTGGCCGTCCTGGGCAACCTCTCCGTGGCCGAGATAGCCGCGGCCAAGGACTACGCGCTCGCACAGGCCGCCTCACCATCCCTCGGCGCCATCGGGTTCAAGATCATGGCCGGGGCCGCCCTCTTCTCCACGGCCTCGGCCATCAACGCCACACTCTACGGCGGCGCCAACGCCAGCTACGTCATCGCCAAGCACGGGGAACTGCCGGCCTTCTTCGACAGGAAGCTCTGGCACAATACACAGGAAGGGCTGTTCATCGTCGCCGCGACGGTCCTGGTCGTCGCCAACCTCTTCCAGCTCGACGGCATAGCGATGCTCGGGAGCGCATCGTTTCTGCTCGTCTACGGGACCGTGAACGTGGGGCACATCAGGATCGCGCGGGAGACGGGGGCACGCCGGCCGATGCTCGTCGCCGCATCGCTGGCGTGCGCGCTGTCGCTGGCCCTCCTCCTGACGTACGCCGCGCGCACGTCGCCCGCCACGATCCTCGCCCTCGGCGTCGTCGTCGCGGCATCGTTCGGCATCGAGATCGGATACCGCGCCGTCTCGCGCAGGACGATGACCACCCTGTCCGCGAACCCCTAGCCCTCGGACCTCCGCCCCGAGAAGAACGTGTACGCCGTCGACGGGAAGCGCCCGGAGCCGCTGAGGCACTCGGCCGTCTCGAAGCGCCCGCGCGTGTATTCGGCGATGACGCCCCGCCAGAAGGCTTCAGCCGGTTTGTTCCCGACGAGGACGCGCACGCGCCAGCGCCCGGGGAAGCGGTCGAACATGTCCCGGATAACGTGGCGGCCGACGCCCCGGCGGCGGAACCTGCGCAGGACGAAGAACTCGCCCATCTCGTAAAGGGGAGGCGGACCATCCTCGCGCCGCTGGACGAGGCAGAGGCCGGCGAGCTCGCCGTCCGCCCTTATGAGGAAGGGGTAGCCGACCCACTCGTCGGGCCAATGCCCTTCTTTGCCCTCGGGGGCTCGGCCCCAGTAGTTGGGGAGGTCGTCCACGCCCCCGAACAGCCCCGTCTCCGGGCAGGGCCACCCCATGTGCTCGGACAGGTCATAGATGTAGAAGCGGACGAGGTTTGCCACGACCTCGTACTCGTTCTCTCCGGCCGGCGGCACGTCGATCTTCATCTGCTCCTCCGCTGGGTGGCCGACGTACGGGTCTCATTGTAGACCCACCCGTTGCGGAGCGCCAGAACCCGCCTTGCCGTACGGGAGCGCTACGGGCACAATATGGGCCCCCGCGCCGAAGCAGCGGATATGCACCCACGTCCCAGCCACGGACCGGAGAGCGCAATGGACAGTTTCACCCTCGACCCCCTGGAGGGCGAGCGGACGTACCCTGAGGAGCCGATCTACGCCGAATACCTCCACCGCTTGGCCCTAGGCGGGGCGGAGTACCGCTTCGCCGGTGGCCGGACGGAGATGGAGCCCGCCCACCGCCTCGTCGTAGGCTGCAGCTACGACGTCCGGTTCACCTATTTCCCCGAGGACGCGGACCTGGCTGAGGGAACCGTCGTTGCCTTCAGCATCCCGCGCACCTGGACCCAGCCGCACTGTGACGACCCCTCGTCGCCCGGCTACGTCTCGGCGGAGCGCAGCGGCGGCGCCGTCGAGGTCGCGCTCTCTCAGAACGAGAACCTCCAATGGTGGATAAAGGCCCGCGTGCACGGCGGGCCCGAGCCGACGGCCGGGTGGGTGCGGGTGACGTACGGGGCGGTAGCGGTCCAGCGCTTCCCCCAGTCCTGGTTCGGCAACTGGCGCTCGGCGATGCGCTGTGTGGTGGACCAGGGCGGCGCGGGCGAATACGCCTGCGTCCCGGCCGCGCGCACGGCCAAGCCCACGATAGTCGCAGCACCGCCGGCGCGCTTCCACGTCGCATCCCCGGCCGTCGCGAAGCCCGGCCGGGTGATAACCGTCCGCTTTGCGGCGCTGGACTACTGCGACAACCCGGCCTGGCCCCCGCCGACCGGGGGCGTCTTCGCCGCTTGGCCCCACGACCCGTATACGCCGGTCGCCGAGGCAGACCTCACGGCGGACGACTTGGGGCGCGGCGAACTGAGGGTGACGCTCCCGGCCGATGAGCCCACCTGCCGCGTCATCGTCTCGAACCGCAAAGACAAGCTGCGCGGGCTCTCGTCACCCACGTTGGTCACGGACGACCCGGACGCGTTGAATGTCTACTTCGGTGACACCCACGCCAAGACGATGCTCAGTGACGGGCTGAAGACCCCGGCCGAGTACTTCGTCCACGCCCGCGACGTGGCGCTCTCGGACTTCTCCGCCATAGCCGACCACAACTGCTTCGAAGCAAGCCGGGTCGAGGGTCCGTTCCGCACGCAGATGTCCGACGACGCGTTCGCGGAGATCCAAAGCGCCTGTGAGGCCTTCAACGAGCCCGGCCGCTTCGTGACCCTACAGGGCTTCGAGCAGAACCAGATAGAGGGTTACCCCGGCCACCGCAACGTGTACTTCCGGGGCATCTGCCCGGGGCTGTTCCGCGGGCGCACGCTGGAGCAGCTCTACGACTATCTCGAAGGCCACGCCGCCCTGATAATCCCGCACCATCCGTTGATCTGGAACACCCGCGTCCACCTGGGCAATCCCCGCTACGAGCGCGTTTTGGAGATGTACTCGATGCACTGCTCGTCGGAAGTGAAGGGCGGCCCGGTGAACAACTGGCGCACGACGGCCAACAAGGCCGAGACGGGATTGTGCGCGTGGGAGATACTCGGTGCCGGCCACCGCGTGGGCTTCATCGCCTCGTCGGACAACCACAACGGCGCGCCCGGTCTCTCGGCCCGGCCCTCGCGCTTCACGAACATATGCTACAGCGGCGGGTTGGCGGCCGTGTTCGCGCCTCGGCTATGCCGGGAGGACGTATTCGACGCCCTCTACAACCGCCGCTGCTACGCGACGACGGGCGCGCGCATATACCTCGACTTCCGCCTCGGCGGCGAGATGATGGGCGCCGAGTTGACGGTCGAGCGCGGCGGTCTTCTCCCCTACCGGATAACTGTCGCCGGCACCGATCGGATCAGTCGGATAGAGCTCGTTCAGAACGGAGTCGAGGACGCCCTCTGGACCCACGACGGCGCTGACTACGCGCGCCTGGAGGGGCAGCGGAAGTTCGACGGGGACACCTGGCTCTACGTTAGGGTCACGCAGGCGGACAGGCACATGGCCTGGTCGAGCCCGGTCTGGGTGGACGTGCGCTAGGCGGGATGAAGGACGGCGGGTCAGGCGATGATCTGCTCGGAGAAGAGCCAGAAGCCCAGGCTCCTGGCAAGTCGAAGCGACGCCACGTTGTCGGCATCGGCGCCGTAGAGCGCGGCGCCGCCCTCGGCGAGGACATACTCGGCCGCGGCGTGGACGACGGCAAGCCCGCAGCCCCGCCCGCGGAACCTCTCGTCGACGCCAACCCCCAGCGCGGCCACCTCAGGCGTGTTCCAGATGATGGCGCATCTGCCCGCGCGCCGGCCTCCCACGAGGCAGTCGAACCCCCACACGAAGTCGGCGCGTTCCGAAGGCCTCCGCTCAGACATGCGCAGCTCGTATTCGCCCTGCGGTATATCTGCTT
>Ga0272441_10010490_pt1 | contig 14008 bp, 14 predicted proteins | sample SSMProp6N_FD_193582 | JGI IMG/M metagenome (GOLD analysis project Ga0272441, IMG submission 193582) | Marine sediment archaeal communities from Little Sippewissett salt marsh, Falmouth, MA, United States - SSM-Prop-6N | ecosystem: Environmental > Aquatic > Marine > Wetlands > Sediment ... | reverse complement strand
CGGGTCGAAGATTTGCATGTCTGTCGCCCATGGTCGTCTATCAACAGGCCTCCGAGGCTATCGCGGGAACAGGGATTCATCGCTGTCGAAATATATGGGAGCAAATCAATCGGTACAGACAACAGCTTAAGGAATACATTCTTACTCAGGATGCCGAAGATCCCGGCAGCCTACATCTGCTTTTTTGCCTTGATGACCTGGTAAAAGGCTGGAACGCGATTTCCAAAAAACCGGTGGATTTCGAAACCGTACCCAAGTTCCAGGAGAAAGACTGGGCACTCGGCGAATCTTTAAGATTCGCCATTTGGGATATCGGGCTGCTCGCGCTGTTGAATCTCAGTTTCTTTGCGGCGTCCTGGGTTTCCTTCATGAAATACGACGTACGGTAAGGCGGATTTTAGGAATCGACACATATTTATTTAATTTCTCCGAACTTTAGTTGACATTACATGGTATGTAATACATAATAAGCAAAACAAGCTAAAAAGAGGTTTACAAGATGATGCATGATCTGCGATATACAAGGAGACTCGAATGAAATTCGAAAGCCAGTTGTTGAAAGGCATTGCCCCGGTGGTCGTTCTGGAGATCCTCTCCCGCGGTCCGATGTACGGCTACGAGCTCAGCCAGGCCATCGAGCGGCGCAGCGGCGATATCCTAACCCTCGGCAAAGGGACATTGTACCCTTTGCTGTACAATCTCGAGGCCAAAAAAATGGTTTCGGGCAAGTGGGAGAAGAATCCATCCCGCCGGAAGCGCCGATATTACTCGATCACGGGTAAAGGCAAAGATGAATTATCAAAGCAGAAGGCCCAGCTTCGAGCGCTCACAACCGGCCTGAATCTCGTCTTTGGCGGCGCGCTCGCCCCGGCCTAAACGTATCGTATCCGGTAATACGATGAACCTCTACTACAATATGACAATTGAATGTGCGGATAGATCGGAAAAGGGTGGCAGCCTCAAGCGAAGCTTGGGGATGGTTTCTCTGGTATTTACCATCCCCAAAGCCTTTGGCTTTGAGGCTGCCACCCCATTACAGGAAGACAACCGACAAGTTGATCCGTAACGCAGCGCTAACCTTTTGGCGGACATGGCCATGAGCAATAACGATGACAAACAAGCGGCGGTTGTCGAATGTAAGAAGCTGACGAAGATTTATAAGAAATTGCTGGCCGGAAAGTCCAAGGCGGTGTGTGCCCTGCAAGACATCTCGCTGTCGGTTGGCAAAGGCCAGATCGTCGGTCTGATCGGTCCGAACGGCGCGGGCAAATCGACCTTGCTCAATTTAATCGCCGGCCTGATTTTCCCTAATAAGGGCAGTGTGGCCGTTTGCGGCCATCCCGCCCGGTCCATCCAAGCTCACAAGGGTTTAGGTTACATGCCGGAGCATCCTGTCTTTCTCGGCCGTTATACCGCCCGGGCCGTTCTACGATACCACGGCGCGCTATCGGGCATGACGCGACAAGCGATTTCTCATCAGATGGACAAATTAACCGAGAAACTCCAGATGGACGAATATCTCGATCGATGCTGCATGGATTTCTCTCAGGGGATGAAGCAGCGCCTGGCCCTGTCCATTGCAATGATCAACGATCCGAAAGTCCTGCTGCTGGATGAACCCAGCAACGGTCTCGATCCGATTGGCATCATTCAGCTTCGCAATTTTCTCAAAGAGCTGCGCGCCGCCGGGACGACGATTGTGATTAGCTCGCACCGCCTGGGAGAACTGGAGCAGTTGACCTCCGACTATATGTTCATGTACCGCGGACAGGTCGTCAGTTTCGCAGATAAACTCGCATGCGGCCACGCCGGCCGGTTACGCATCGAACTCGTCTCTGGCGGCAACGCCATCGCAGAGAAGCTGTTGTCGCCATCCAAGGTGCTGAGCGTCTCCGACACCGAACTGGAAATCGCCGTCGATGATCCCGGGGAGGTTCCGGACATTATTATTGATCTGGCCAAAGGCGGGGCCCGCATGATGGGTGTGCTTTTGGAGAGAGAGAATATCGAGGATGTTTTTGTGCGTTTGTGTAGTGAAGGGACCTAATCCATGAGAAAATATGAACTGATCAGAGAAACCTTCTGTCGGCGAGGCTATATTTGGATCGTCCACGTCGTCTGGCTGGTCCTTTATGGCGGCTTCTGGTGGCTGTTTCTTCCGGAGAGTGAAAAGGAAGTCGGGGATTTCGGTCGGTTTCTTTTTATCTGGGGCGGTTTCTTTCTCGCTCTGGCACTGAGTGCCGGCATTTTCGGTGACGATATCTCCTCCGGACGGATCTGCGTTCTCATCACCAAACCTCTCTCGCACGGAGAACTTTATCTTTGCCGTCTGCTGGGCCTCTCGTTGCAGGCCGCGGCGCACTTCATCCTGGCCGGCTGCATCATCGTCATTCTTCGTTTCGTTATGCGAAAAGGCAGCATAGAACATCTCGGGATATGGCTTTTTGCATCCTGGTTGCTGTTCATCACCGTTGCGGCTCTCTCTACTTCCCTTTCCGTCGTGGTCGGAAGGATATACAATTCTCTATTAATCCTCGTCGTGGTTGTCACGGTCTATTTCATCCTGGGCTTACTCCTGTCGAGCATGCACCAAAAGGCCGATACGGGCATATTGACCGCTTTCATCCGGTATGCCTGGCCGCCCTTTGAATTGTTGTCTAAATTCGCCGGCGGAGAATACGGAAAATACAGTCTGACCGTCGGACGATTCAGTGTGTCCAAGAGTATTGCCTGTGTAGTGCACAGCGTGTTCCTCACAGTCGTCTATAGCATTATTGGAATCATCCTCTTGAGGAAACGACAGTTTTCACGGCAGCGCGATTGAGCGCTGGAAGGACGGCATGTCACGGATATGCAGATAAAAAACAACATCAAAATTTGGGTAACGGTCGCCGCCATCGGCCTGATCCTGGAAGGCTGGGCGTTCTATGTAGTCAGCGCGTCACCGGAACATTGGCGACCCTCGATGATCGTCAACGATGAGCCTGAAGCCCGCGCCCTGTACGACACAATGATCGAAACACTTCAGAAGGTCGAGAATTTGTCCTACAAGAGCAAGTGCAGCGCTCCGGACGGCCGGGTTTGCACCTATTTAATCCAGCTTAAAAAACCCAGCGCTTTCCGCATCGATGTGACCAACGATCCGAGTTTGAAAACCAATACGCTCGTCGGCAACGGTGACTGGCTCTGGATTTATTGGCAGGGAGTCCGTCCATATCTGATCGTCGACGACGCGGAGGGTTACCAAAAGACACGATCGGAAGTGTATATCAAGAAGGCGAGCCCGGCGGGAAAGAACTCCATTGCTCGGGAGATCGACCGACTCGGGATCATTTGGAACGGATTGATCCTCGACCCAAGCATCTTCCATGGTTACGAAGACCCTTTCGAACCTTACATAAACGGTGTCCGGAGCAGAGGGCCTTATAATTACAGGGGCGAGGCGTGTGACATTATTGAAGTCAGCTACATGAACGCGCAACGGACGCGGTACTTTTGGATCTCCAAAGAGGACCATCTGCCGCGGCAAATCAAACAGATCGACCGGCTCGCAGAGAACCACGTCCGGGTGGAGGAATGGTCGGATATAAAAAGTAAAATCATCATCCCGCAACACAAGGTGACATGGTCTCCGCCGGAGGGCTGGCGGCAATGGCACGTCCCCGGTCCGGATGACCTTCTTCTCAAGTGCGGGCAAAAAGCGCCGGAGTTCGATCTGCCCTCAGCGGATGGCGGCAGAATCAAGCTGTCGGACTATCGCGGCAAGACCGTCTGGCTCTGTATGTGGGAATGTGGGCGCCCGGGCTGTCGTAAGGTATTGCCTGATCTCCAAAAATTTTACGAAGAAAATAAAGACAAGGACCTGATCGTTCTCGGCTTCAACTGCACCGATAATAAAAAGATAGCACGTCGCTTCGTGCGCGAAAACGCATTGACGTTTCCGAACGTCCTCGATCCCAGTGAAGACGCGGAAAAAGTCATGCTTCGGGGCTACAACAATAAGACAAAGACCCTGCCGTTGCACACCCTCATCGATGCGCAAGGCAACGTGATGGACGCATGGTGTGGATATGTAGAAGGTCACGAGTGAGTTCGGGCGGCGCGGTGGAAAGCCGGATAAAAAACTCAGATAAAAATGTGAAGCTTTTAACTGGATTGAGTTGAACATGGAGCGCTCCCAAAAACAGTCTCGCCGTCGTTTTAAAACATGGCAAATCATTTTGGCCCTGCTTCTTTTTCTGCTGGTGTTGCTTCATCTATCCGGCAGCTACAAGGTCAGAAAGCGAGTGCAAGCCCTCAGCGACCAGGGCTATCCCATCACTATAGAAGAACTGGAGGATTCGTACACAATACCGGATGGTGTGCCTAATGCCGCTGACGTCTATCTTGCCGCCTTTTCCCATTACAGGGAATGGGATAAACCCGACATGCAAGCCCTTCACAAGGCCCGGAAGCCCAAACGAACGGAGTCGTTGAATTCTTCGGCCCGGCAGCTTGTGGAGCAATTTTTGTCCGACAACCAGAAAACCGTCTCGCTGCTGCACGAGGCCGCTTCTATCGAGCATTGCCGGTATCCTATCGACTTCGCCCAGGTGTACGATTCGTCCGATACCCGGCTTGACAATATCCGGAGCTGCTCGGTGCTACTTCTTCTCGATGTCCTCATTCAATGTGAAAACGAGGACTCCGGCAAAGCCCTCGCGTCGATTCGGGCCAACCTGGCCCTGGCCCGGTCGATGAACGTCCCCTTGCTGGGTTTTCAACTCACTCACATCGGAATGCAGAGCTGGACCTGTGGGAGTATCGAGCGCATCCTCAATCGGATTTCACTCGGAGACGAACAATTGCTCACTCTCTCCGAGTGGATCAAAATACCCGACATCGGTGAACCCTTTAAACGAGCATTGATGACAGAGCAATGTCTCGGATTACATACCTTACAGGCCCCCATCAAGGACATTACGAAACAAACCGGACATAAAGGAATGCTCCTGATGCTCGTTCCCTGGAAGATGCTTGGATTGTGTTACAGGGAAACGTTAACGTTTATCGACCTGATGCAGGAATCGATCGACACCATGGATTTGCCCGATCCCGAGCGTTTGGCCGCATTCGATGCCGTACAGAAGAGCGTTCATCAAGGTGGTCGTGGAGGTGTGCTCATGCACGAGTTTTGGCTGACTCATACACGCCTACTTGATATCGTCATCTGGTACGTCGCCCAATTGCGCGCAGCGCGAACGGCTCTTGCCGTCGAACGGTATCGACTAGCCGAAGGCCGGCTGCCGCAATCCCTGGATAATCTGGTCCCAACCTATCTCAGCGCGATACCCGACGATCCCCTGGATGGAACTCCTTTGAAATATCGCCTACTCCAACCTGGATATGTGGTTTATAGCGTCGGCGAAGACCTAACCGACGAAGGCGGCACCGAACGAGGCACTCAGGGACGCGACGCAAGAAACAGGCCGCTGCCCTGTGACATCACGTTTATTGTGGAGCGATAAATGTCCGATCAAGAAAACGACTCGAAGAAGGGACTCCCCAAAAAAGGTAAACGGCGTCGTTTTAAAATATGGCATGGCATACCGATCCTGGTGATCTTAGTGCTTGTACCACTTCATATATCCGGCAGCCGCAAGCTCGGAAAGCGATTGCAGATCCTTCGGAACAAGGGCTATCCTGTCACCCTAAAGGAATTGGAGAATTCGTACACTATACCGGAAGGGGCGCGCAATGCCGCCGATACCTATCTTGAGGCCTTCTCACATTATTCGGAATGGGACAAAGCCGCCATGCGAGACCTTCGCAAGGCCAGGTCGCCCAAACGAACGGACCCTTTGGACGCTTCAGCCCGGCAACTCGTGGAGAAATTCCTGTCCGACAATCAGAAAGCCTTTTCGTTGCTGCATGAGGCCGCTACCATCGATCACTGCCGGTATCCCATCGACTTTACCAATCCGCCCGAATTAGGTGATCCGCCGCTAAAAAATATGGTGAACTGTGGTGGATTGCTTCGTCTCGATGTCAACATCCAATGTGAAAATCAGGATTCCGAGAAAGCCTTCGAGTCGATTCGGGCACAAATGGCCCTGGCCCAATCGATTGATGCACCGTTATTGATCCATTGGCTCGAGCGTATGAGTTTGCGGATCGGAGTCTATCGAAGTATCGAGCGAGTCCTTAACAGGCTCCCACTCTCAGACCAACAATTGCTGATCCTCTCAACGTGGATCGATGCACCCGATATTAACCAAGACTTCAAACGGGCTCTCATTGAAGAGCAATGTCTCGGACTGGATGCCTATCAGGCGCCCATCCGGGAGGTTGCGCACCGAACTAAATTAGGAATGCCGACGCTCTTTCCCTGGAAGTTGATCGGGCGTTGTTATGGGGAGGCACTGGGATATATCGATCTGATGCAGCAGGCGATCGACGCCGCGGATTTGTCCGACCCCGAGCGTGTGGCCGCACTTAAAGCGATAGATGGAGCCGTTGAAGCAGGCGAACACGGGGGTAAGCTCACGGGCAAATTTTGGCCGATCTATCCATACATTTATTATGTTGACGTTCGGCATCTGAGCCTCATGCGCGCTACGCAAGCGGCTTTGGCTGTGGAGCGGTATCGTCTGGCCGAGGGCCGGCTGCCTAAATCTCTGGACGATCTGGTTCCGGCCTATATTGAGGCGGTGCTCCTCGATCCATGCAACGGGCGCCCATTGAAATATCGCATATTGCAACCCGGCTTCGTGGTCTATGGCGTCGGCGACGACCTGGGCGATAACGGCGGCGCCGAATACGGCAGCCGGGGGCGCGACGGACAAGGCAGGCATCTGCCTTGTGATATTCCGTTTATTGTGGAACGATAAATGTTCGATGAAGAGAACGATTCGAAGATTCTACCAGCCAGCGTCAGAGAGTACATCGGGACGCTGGTGAAGAAAATGCGCTACCGCCGGACCGTCCGGGAGGACGTCCGGGCGGAGATCACGGCCCATTTCGAGGATGAGCTGATCGACTGCCGGACCGACGAGGACAAGGAGAAAAAGGCTCAAGAGTTGATCCGTAAATTCGGCGATCTGAAGCTGCTCGCCATTCTCCTGCGCCGCGCGAAGAAACGCTGCCGGCCGCTCTGGCGAACGCTCGTGGCGCGCACGTGCCAAGCCGTCGGCATCTTATTTGTGTGCTTCATTTTTTATGCGATCTGGTTTTCGTTCGGTCGGCCGACGATTCGCGTGGACTACATCGCGCTGCTCAATCAGTTAAACCAGCCCGAGGTCCGCAACGAGAATAACGCCTGGCCTTATTATAAGAAGGCGATCGACCTGTATGTGCCGCAAAGCCCGTTCGTCGAACAGTTCATCTCATACCGGCAAAACGAAAAAGACCACGAAGAGGCCATCTGGCTGAAACACGCGTTACGCGATAATCATCAACGCGTGCAGACATGGCTTCTGAAAAATCAAAAGCACTGGGACCATCTCACCACCGAACAGCAGCGCGTCTTTCTCAAATGCCTCGAATACGATTGGGTACCTTTCCCGAAAACCGCTTATCAATCATACACGGAATGGAACGTGACAACGTTTCATCGTATGACCGAACACATTCTTCGGTGTATTCGAGAGGATTCGGAGTTGACGATGCCTCACCCGCGCGGCGTTCTGCCGGAATCAGTGCATCCGGCATTTCCCCACGCCGAGCTGAAGCGGTGGCTGCAACGCCACACCATCCCGCCGAACAATCTTGAGGCCGTATCGGTGGCGGTCCTTCACGAAGCCATCCAACGATTCGAGAACCTGCCGGAAGATACCCAAGCGCCCCTGACGGAGATCGAACGCGAAGTGATCGGTTCCTGGATCATGCAAAATGCGCCGGCCTGGCGTCAGTTCCTCATCGGCAGCGAGAAGGCCTATTGTTACCGTCCTTATTTTTACGAATCCCAGGTCCGACTCCGAACCGCCTGGAAGGTCGATCTGCAACACTTGCAGCCCTTGAGAAAGTTGACCGTGCTCGGCATCTGGCGCACTCGCCTGAACCGATCTCTGGACCGCATTCACCAAAGCCTCGAAGATAGTCTCGCCCTGGTCCGCGCCGGGCGTCACTGGAATGGAAAAGCCCTGCTCACAGAGCAGTTGACCGCACAGAGTTTCAACAGGGCCGGCCTTCGAGACATATTGCAAATCGTCAGCACACGGTCTCTCTCAGCCGACGATCTCGGCCGGCTTCGGGATCAATTGTTACAGGTCTATCCCGAAGGCTATCCATTAATGAACATGGAAGGGCAAAGGCTGGCCTTCCTGGACATCATTCAACGTTCGTTCACCGAGGGCGGTCCCGGCGGAGGCCATCTGATCCCCACACAATGGATAGAATTCTCAATCACAGCACCCTATGAGGAACTGGACGCAAACGAACGACGGCTCCTGATGCCGATCTTTACAGTACAAAGCATGGCTCATGCCGGCCGGGATGCGACGATCGCCAAGGCCAATGAGATATATGACCTGGAAAGCAAACTTGCCGAAATGACGCCGTACCAAAAACATATATCTAATGTCAAGACCGTCGATGATATGATGCAAAAATCCTTGTCCCCTAGCAGGTTTTTCCTGTTTTACCTTTTTCAACCCGCTTCGTACCGCAGTTCCGAGATCATTTATTGGGGCAAGGCGACGCATGAGGCGACTTTGACGATTCTCGCGTTGAAACAGTGGCGGCTGGAAAAGAACGGTTATCCTGCATCGCTCTGGGAGTTAGTCTCAGCGGAATACCTGAAAGAATTGCCCATGGATCCCTGGAGTGATAAGCGGCTGGCGTACAAGAAAACGGAGAACGATTTCATCCTCTACAGCGTCGGTCCGAACTTCACCGACGACGGCGGCAAACACGGTAGGAACCGAGAGGGCCGTATCCAAAAGTGGGCCGACAACGGCGATATGATCTTCTGGCCCCTGCCGAATGAATAGAAAGGGAAAAAATGAGAAATAAAACAATCTCTTTCATTATCATTACTATATTCGCCTCGGCATTTTCGCATCAGGTTTCAGATTGCGTGGGATCGTCTCATCCGACAACAATGGACCAGCCCGAAGCACGAGCACTCTACAAGAAAATGATCGAGGCCATCCGCTCAGCAAAAACTCTGTCGTACGAAAGCAACCTGAGGGATGAGGTTGACGGCGAGAAATGGGATCCCTGGACGTATCGAGTCTGGATGAAGAAGCCGAACTTCTTCTACGTCGAAACAATAACTAAAGATGGCGCGAATCACGGTATTCTCGTTGGTGATGGCCAATATGCCTGGAGTTATTGGCCCAACGGCCGGCCGTGGTTCAGTGGTGAAGATCGCGGTGAAGCTTATATTAAATATCAAAAAACTCGCTTTCATGTCTATATGAAGGAACCGGCTCCGGGCAAGTATTCGATTGGCTATTCCGTCGTTATGAAAAAGAGCAATTGCTTTCCGGTACTCGATCCGTCGGTTTTTCAGGGAATCAACGATAAGCTTGAACCGTATACCGAATGGGTACGGTGTCACGGCGTTGAAAAAGTAGGCCGCGAGGATTGCGACGTGATCGAGGTCAGCCTCATTGATCTCAAACGAAGTTACATGTTTTGGATTTCCCAGCGAGACCACCTTCCACGAAAACTGAAGGACGTCGTGCGGACAAAGGGAGAGCATATCACACAAGAAGTATGGTCGAACGTGACGTTGAACGCCCCGATACTGCCGGAGAAGTTCAGGTGGACGCCGCCGGACGGTTGGAAACAATGGCACCCGCCCACTCCGGAGGACAGGCTCTTAAAGCCGGATCGAGAAGCGCCCGATTTCGAGTTGCTCTCAATCGATGGGAGCAACGTTAAATTGTCAGACTACCAAGGCAAAGTCGTATGGTTGACTTTTTGGCGCGTGGGATGTCCGCCTTGTCGCGAATCGATACCTTACCTCGAAGAACTGTATAAAAAACACAAAAGCCGAGGATTGGTCGTCCTTGGATTTGACTTTGCGGATGACCGACAGATTGCATTGGATTTTCTCCAGGAATATTCGGTAACCTTCCCGAATATCGTGGATACCTCAGAAGAAGCCATCAAGACAGGATTCATCAAGTACCAGGCGCGAGCGGCTCCGGTAAATTACCTCATTGATCGCAAAGGAAAGATTGCAGCCGCCTGGCTCGGGTACGACCCGAACAGCACACGGGGCATTGACGAGTTGGCAAAGCTGGGACTCGGGCAGATTGACTAATGACAATTGACTATTGACTAATTGCGGCTATGCATTAGACTAATTCGTAGTTTTTTTTCAATAGTCAATCGTCATTAGTAAATAGTCAATTTTTTTGCTCGGGAGACAGCAATGAGTTCCGGACGATGCCCCCTAAAATGCAACTGCAACCATAGTCTCAGTCGAAGAAAATTCATCCGTCATACGGCCGGATTGGTCGCCGGCTCGGTCCTGATGCAAGGCCCACAAGCCTGGGCGGGCGAACCGATGGTGACGCGAAATCCCATCCGAGCGTGCGGCCCGGCGTCGAAACACGTGCCGACGATCAAGGCCGCTTTCGTCCGGCGAGAAGGCGAGTACGGCATGCGCTGGCCGGGCGCGGTCTATGACGGCCAAGCCGCGATGAAGATGTACACGCAAAAGATGAAAGAGACGGCCCAAAAGCTCGGAGCGAAATTCGACCTTCGGAGCAAACCGCTCTACAGCCTGGCCGAGGCCGAAGGCTGGATCGCCGAAGCCGAGAGCGACAAAGTCGATGGAATGGTCTTAGTGATGATGGATCGTCAGGAACATTCCTGGCCAAGCGCCCAGAAGGTCGCCAAGAGCCACATTAAATCGATTATCTACTCTCCCTTGGGTACATCATTCACGACGAACACGATCCACTTCGCCGAAACCCCCGGCTGCGTCGTCTATTCGACGAACGATTTCGGCCAGGCGGCTTACGGCATGAAGATGCTCTGCGCCGCAGCCAAGATGCGCCGCACGCGATGCGTTGTGATCAGAGGCAAGAATCGTTCCGAATCGATCCTCGCCGATACGGGCATTCAAATGCAAGTCGTCCCGGCCACGACGTTCATCGAGTACTATAACCAGACCGCCGACAGCAAGGATATCATAGCGATGGCGGATGATTATATCCGTCGGGCCCGCCGGACCACGGGCGCGACACGCCGTGACGTCATCAACGGCGTCAAGAGCTACTACGTGGCGGGTAAGATTCTCGAAACCGAGCAGGCCGATGCGATCACGATGGATTGTCTCGGCGCCCTCGGCCAGATCAAGGTGAGCCTGCCGTGCATCGCCTGGTCGCGAATGAATGACGACGGCATCCCCGCAGCCTGCGAAGCCGATTACGGCGCGGTGGCCTCGCACATCATCACGCAGTATCTATTCGACCGGCCGGGCTTTCAGCAGGACCCGGTGGCCGATACGGCCGACGATTCGATCATCGGCTCGCATTGCTCGTGCCCGACGAAGCTGAACGGCTTCGAAGACGGGCCCGAACCGTTCGACGTGATGCACCATCACGGCAACCGGGACGCCGTGCCGCGAACGCTCTGGCGGATCGGCCAGCGCGTAACGAGCATCGACCTGCTGCCGGGCAAGGGAGACGGCTCCAAAGAAAACGACAAGCCCTCGGAAGTGCTGATCTCGGCCGGCTCGGTGCTGGCGAATATGGACGTGCCCCCCTCCGGCGGATGCGTCGTTGCGGTGAAGGTGAAATTCGACGGCCGGCAGGAAGTGCTCAGCTTCCCCGGCTTCCACCAGATCTTCTTCTACGGCGACTACAAGCACCAGATGAAGGATTTCTGCCAACTCTGCCACTTCGACGCCCAGATCGTGTGAAATATATCACGTCGGCGAGTACGTAGTGACAAAATGCTCACACCAGTCAAACAAAAGGCAGCATGTCTTTTTAAGGCATGCTGCCTTTCAACTTAATTTAAAAGATGTAAGTCAAGAATGAATCTTATTCGTACTGAGCTATAATATTGCTCTTAGTAGTCTGTCAGTGTCGACATTTGTACCGTTTGTTTTCCAGATATTAATAGCAGCACCTAAATCAGGGTCGTCTGCTGTTAAGTTAACATGCAGAGCACCACTACCCTTCTTGTTGGTCACAAATGTACCGATTACTACGCCCGCTGATTTTACCACATATTCATATTCGGGGGCCCCATCCCTGAGCTGAATTTGGATGGTGATGTCAGTAGCTCCCTTTGGAGTCATATTGACAATTACAAAGCCGTTGGCATTAGCATGATCTCCTGTACATGCTTTTGTTTGCACAAGTTCAATTTTAACAGCCCCGGCGTAAACAACTACCGAGCAAACTAAAAGCAAACTAATTGCAACTATGTTACGTTTCATGGTCATTCTCCTTTCAAATTAAAATTGATGCGCTTCACCCCACTTCCCACTGAAGTGTTTCAAGGTGTGCTTTAATCCTACATTGTATTGCCGTTTAAGGCCGGTTGAGTCCTCATTTTCCTGCTTCTTTCCTGATTGCAGGTGCTGAAAAACAGAACACCCTTGACTCCAGATACGCCTTATGACCAACCCAAATACTGCATGAGTGTACGAAAGTCAAGTAGAAAATCTGTTGAAATTCCTTTTTTTTCAACAATCTCGCTGTTCCTGGTTTTCTCCACTACAGCGTCCATCCTTTGCGGTATAGTGGATCGGCCAGCGCGTGACGAGCATCGACCTGCTGCCGGGCAAGGGAGACAGCTCCAAAGAAACCGACCAGCCCTTGCAGGTGCTGATCTCGGCCGGGGCGGTGCTGGCGAATATGGATGTGTCCCCCTCCGGCGGATGCGTCGTCTCGTTCAAGGTCAAATTCGACGGCCCCCAGGAAGTGCTCAGCTTCCCCGGCTTCCACCAGATCTTCTTCTACGGCGACTACAAACACCAAATGAAAGATTTCTACCAACTCTGCCACTTCGACGTCCAGATCGTCTAAGCCGGTTTGGATTCATTTATCGAAGTAACGCCTATGAAAAAAGTTGCGACTGGCCCAGTGACAACGCGTTGATGATACGCCATGAGCAAAGACCTCAAAAAACGCGGCTTCAAATTCGTCGGCTCAACCATCTGCTATGCGTTCATGCAATCGGTCGGCATGGTCAACGACGACCTGACCCATTGTTTTCGCTACACCCAATGCGGCTGAATCCTATCTAAGGATAAGGATCTGTGGTGGGTGGGCCTATAATCCTTTAAATAAATGTGTTACTTTCTCATTGCTGAGTGCCTTATCTTTATGGAGGCCAGTGGTGTTGATGGTGATGGGGAAAGGAGCTGATATTATGTTAACGAGCGATTTGATTGCGATTGGCATTCTCGTCGTGTGCATCCTTCTGGCCATGTTCGGCGTGCTCAAGTGGCTGTTCCGCTTCCTGGCCGGCGTCGTCCTGGGCCTGCTGATCCTTTCGGTGATCGCCCTATTGGCAAGCAATCCCAGGTTCGATCAAGCCAGCCGGGGCGCCTTCCGGGGCGGTAAAGTCATCCCCTATCTAAGAGCCCAGGTCACCACCGTCGGGGAATTCCTCAGTTCCACAGATGAATAAGCATTGTGTACGGTAGACAGGATAACCAAGGCGAAGAAGAACTTACGGTGTAAAACCTAATTCTCCCCGTACACGCTTGAATCAAGGCAAGCTCAATTTCTCTTGACATTATCTGAAGAGATATTATAATTCATTTATCAATAGAGTTTATGAAGGAGGGCAAAGTGAAAAAGACAATTTTGCTTGCACTCGTTTTTACTTTGGGACTGGCTGCGGAGCAGGCGAAGGCTGATTTTACCATCAGTGAGCCGACAAATCTCGGGCCGATGATCAACAGTTCGGGCGCAGATGCCGCAAGCATCTCGGCGGATGGCTTGTCGCTTTTCCTTACCTCCAATCGTTCCGGTGGATTCGGCTCGGACGATATATGGGTGACCACCCGAGCGACGATCAATGATCCCTGGAGTGAACCCGTCAATCTTGG
>Ga0272441_10010489_pt1 | contig 14008 bp, 11 predicted proteins | sample SSMProp6N_FD_193582 | JGI IMG/M metagenome (GOLD analysis project Ga0272441, IMG submission 193582) | Marine sediment archaeal communities from Little Sippewissett salt marsh, Falmouth, MA, United States - SSM-Prop-6N | ecosystem: Environmental > Aquatic > Marine > Wetlands > Sediment ... | reverse complement strand
ACAGATGCCCACCTTGGACTAGGTGCTCGAGAACTTCGGCATCGTGGACTGGGACAATCTGGGCACCAGACTCGACGAACAAAACAACATCGTGACGACGTACCAGTACAAACTCGAACCCTTCCTCTCGGGCAGCTACGAAATCCCGGCGTTTGTCTTTGCGTTCCACGACGCCAACGAGCCGGATAACAAACACGAACTGACGAGCGATCCGATCGCCGTCGAGGTCACGTCGCTGTTGGGCGATCAGCGAGCCGAGCTGGTCATCGAAGATATCGAGGGGCCGGTCGAAATACCCAAGAAATCGTCCTACTGGTGGGTCTGGATACCAATCGTCGTGGTGGTGGTGACGATTCCTGTGACCTGGTTCCTGTCGCTGCAGCAACGAACGCGAAAGCTGGTCCGGATCTTCCGGCCGGCACACGAAATCGCCTACGCCCGCTTGCGCGTCCTCGTCGCCGAAGATCTGGTGGAGGCAGGCAGAATCAAGGAATTCTACGAGCGCATCAGCGGTATCCTGAGGCATTACATCGAAGACCGCTTCGACCTCCACGCGCCGGAACGCACGACCGAGGAATTCCTCTCCGAGCTGCAATCGACTGACGTGCTTTCCGCCTCGGACAAGAAGGTGCTGGGCGAGTTCCTGGCGCATTGCGACCTGGTTAAATTCGCCAAGCACGATCCGACGAGCGAGCAGATCCAGCGAACGTTCGATCTGGTCAAAGACTTCATCGAGCGCACCAGATCGCAGGAGCACAAGGTGGACGTGACCGACAAAGTGAAAACCGAACAGGCAATCGAGGCGGAGGTGGCGTAGATGGAGCTGTATTCGCCCTGGGCGTTGCTGTTGCTTCTGGTGATCCCCTTCCTGGGGTACCTGATGCTGCGCAAGAAGCGCGTCGCGGCGGTGAAGTTTCCCAGCCTGATCGATATGCGCCGCTGTCCCGTCTCCTGGCGGCTGCGATTTCGCCCCCTGCTGATCGCGGCGAGATTGCTGTGCCTGGCGCTGCTGATCCTGGCCCTGGCCCGGCCGCGCAAAGGAACGGTCCTGTCGGAAATCTCCACCGAAGGGGTCGCCATCGAAACGGTGGTGGACCGTTCGGGCAGCATGAATACGGAGATGGACTATTACGGGGAGAAGATGAACCGCCTGGAGGTGGTCAAGCGGGTGCTGGCCGATTTCATTACGGGCGACGAAAAAGGCCTGGGCGGCCGGACCGGCGACCTGATCGGCCTGGTGACGTTCGCCCGGTACGCCGATACCGTGTGCCCCCTCGTGCTCAGTCACAATGTCCTGGCCGAGTTCCTGAAAAAGACGGATATCGTCAGCTTGCGCAGCGAGGACGGAACCGCCATCGGCGACGCCATCGCCCTGGGAGCCGCCCGGCTCAGGAAGGCCGAGGAGGAAATCGAACGGCGGAATGCCGACCTGGGCTTCACCGGCGCAGACGAATCGGGACAACCCCGGCGCGCCGGTTTCGAGATCAAGAGCAAAGCCATGATCCTGCTGACCGACGGGCAAAACAATCGCGGCCAGTACGATCCGCTGGAGGCCGCGGAACTGGCCCGGAAATGGGGCATCAAAATCTACACCATCGGCATCGGATCGGACCAGGCGTATGCCACCGTCCAGACGGCGCTGGGCACCTTTCGCATGCCCACGTCTCACGAGCTGGACGAGGATCTGCTCAAGGCCATTGCCGACAAGACCGGCGGCTTCTACAGCCGCGCCGGCGATGCGGCGACCCTGCGCGCCGTGGTCAAACGCATCGATGAGCTCGAAGAAACGGAAGTGACGTCCGTGCAATATACGCAATATGCCGAGCACTTCGGCCGCTGGACCTTGGCCGCCCTGGCGCTGCTGGCGCTGGAGATGCTGGCCGGCTGCACCATTTTTAGGAAAATCCCATAGGACAGGAGAATTGGCCCTGTAGGACCAATAGAACCTATACCTGAGAGCAGTGACAACTGATGAACCTGGGCAATGACAGAGCATTGTGGCTTCTCTTCGCCGTACCGGTAGTCCTGATCCCGGCCTACGTCTGGTGCTTCTGGCGCAAGACCCAGACCCTGCGCGTGCTGGCCAGCAACGAGATGCTGCGAAAGATCAACAACAGCGTCAGTCTGAAAAAGCAGGTCTTTAAGGCGATCCTGCTCGTCGCCGGCTTCGTGAGCATCGTGATGGCGTTGACCGAGCCGCAGTGGAATCCGCAGCCACAGCAGATTCGACGCAAGGGACGAGACGTCGCCATCTTGCTGGACACGTCGCGTTCCATGCTTTCCCAGGACATCAAGCCGAACCGGCTCGAACGCTCGAAGATCGCCATCTCGGACCTGCTGGAGGTCCTCCAGGGCGACCGGATCGCCATCGTCACGTTCGCCGGCAACGCCACGGTGAAATGCCCGCTGACGCAGGATTACGCCTTCGTGCGCATGGCGCTGGCGGACATCTCGACCGAGAGCACCAGCCGGGGCGGGACCATGATCGGCGACGCGATCCGAAAGGCCGCCGAGGAAGTCTTCGACAAAGACAGCCGCGAGTACAAGGACGTGATCCTGATCACCGACGGCGAGGACCACGACAGCTTCCCGGTCGAGGCGGCGGAAAAGGCCGCCCAGGAAGGAGTGCGCATCATCGCCATCGGCCTCGGCGACGACGTGACCGGATCGCGCATTCCCATCACAGGGCCCAACGGCCAAACCACCTTCCTGACCTACCAGGGCCAGGAGGTCTGGTCCAAACTCGACAGCGACACGCTCCGAGAGGTCGCCTACGCCACCGAAGGCGGCAAGTACCTCTCGGTCCAGCCCGGCACGACCATGGACTTGGGCGCGATCTACGAAGACCTGATCGCCTCGGCCCGTAAACGCGAGCTTGAGTCGGTAACGATGATGAAATACGATGAGAAGTTCCAGATCTTCATTGCTCTGGGAATCGCATTGCTGATTGGCGAGGCGTTGATACGTGAACGCAAAAGAGTTGTATAACTGGATGGTTTTGCCGCTGGTTCTGCTCGTCGTGGCGGGGGCGCGGGCGGATTCTGCGCGGGAGATCCTCGCTGAAGGCAACAGGCTGTTTGCCGAGGCCGAGTATACCGAGGCGATCAACAAGTACAACGAAGTGCTTCTGGAGAATCCCAAGGCACTGGAACCGAAGTTCAACAAGGCCAACAGCTACTACCGTCTGGACGATCTCGGCGAGGCCATCGACCTGTACCAGGAAGTGGCCGCCGAGAGCAGGGACATGTCGCTGGTGACCAAGGCCAAGTACAACCTGGGCAACTGCTTCTTCCAGCGGGGCTCGAAGCAACGGGATTCCGATTTGCAGAAGGCCGTCGAGGACATGAAAACGAGCATCGCCCACTGGCGGCAGGTGCTCGATATCGAGCCCGAGAACGCGAAAGCCGCCCGAAACATCGAAGTGGGCCGTCTCACGATCAAGGACCTCCTCGATCAATTGAAGAAACAGCAGGAGAACCAGCAGCAGCAACAACAGCAGGGCCAACAGGACCAGCAACAGCAGGAGCAGCAGGGACAGGGGCAACAGCAAACCCCGCCGGAGGGCCAGGGCAAACCCGACTCGTCCCCGGACCCGAACGAACCTCAGGACAGCAACCAGCCGCAGGATGCAGGCGGGCCCCAGGACCCCAACGAAACGCAGGACAAACAGGAACCACAGCAGCAACAGCAACAGGCACAGGATCAACAACAGCAAAAAGAGACGGTTGTGCCCGACTCCACTGCCCAGGAAATCCTCGACAAGGAGCAGCGGCAGAAGGAACAGCGACGAATTCTTCAAAGAACGCAGACCCGGAAGGTCGAAAAGGACTGGTAGGATGCTTCGTTTCGCTCGAACCATATCGTTCGGTCTTGCGATCCTGCTCGCGGCTGCCGCGAGCGGGGCCCCGCGCACGCGCGTCTACGCCAGGGTCAAAGCGGATACCGTCATCTACCCGGGCGATGTATTTCAGTACTCGATCGTGGTCGAAGGCGGCACCAAACCCAGCAAGATCGACATTTCACCGTTGGACCCGTTCAAACCCCGGCCGGCCGGCAGCGGCACCTCCATGCAGCAGTTCAACGACCGGGTCACCATGAGCTATTCGGTCAACTACGCCATCACCGCCCAGGGCCCCGGCACCATGTCCTTGCCTGCGGTGACGGTCGTCGTCGAAGGCGAGAAGTATACCACAGACCCGGTCGAGGTCACCGTCTCGGCGCCGGGGACCACCGACCGGCTCTCGCTGGAGTTTACCCTCTCGGAAAAGCGCTGCTACGTCGGCCAGCCCGTGTTGATGACGGTCAAATGGATTGTCACGACTCACGTTCAAGACGCCTCGTTCGATGTGCCGGTTTTCACGTCCGGTGATTTCTACACCGAGGACGTATCGGGCGCCAGGGGTGTGTACGCCAAGGAACGCGTCACGATCGCGGGCGTCCCCGTGACGGTGACGGAGAACCGGGAGGTCATCAAAGGCGTACAAGCCGCCATCATCTCGTTCAGCAAGATACTCATCCCGAAACGAGCCGGACGTCTCACACTCGACCCGGTCCGGGTCTCGACGAACATGGCTGTCGCCAGAACGCGAAGCATGTTCGAAGCATACAAGTACCAGCGTGTCTCGGTCCAGTCGGACCCGGTCGAACTGGAGGTGCTGCCCGTTCCGGAGACGGGCAAGCCGGCGCAGTTCTATGGCTTGGTCGGCCGCTACACGATCGCCGCCACCGCGGCGCCCACCCAGGTCAACGTGGGCGATCCGATCACGCTGACCATCCGAATCGGGGGCAACCCGTACCTCAAGCCGGCGCAGTGGCCCGCGATCGAGCAGGTCCCGGCCCTGGCGGCGAACTTCAAGATTCCCAGTGAGAAGGCCTCGCCGGTGATCGAAGACGGGCAAAAGATCTTCACGCAGACGATCCGGGCCAACAACGACGCGGTCACCGAGATTCCCGCGATCCCGCTGGCGTACTTCGACCCGCAGCAGGGCAAATACATCGTAGCCGAAACCGAGCCCATCGAGCTGGACGTCGCTCCGACCCGCGTCCTGACCAACGCCGACGTGGAGGGGACCGTCGCCGGCACCGTCAGCCGCGAAGTGGAGGCGATTCGCAAGGGGCTTTCGGCCAATTACTACGGGCCCGAAGCGCTACGAAACGAAGCGTTCGCACCGCTCGCCGCACTGGCCAGTCCTGGCTATACGGTGTTGTGGTCGATCCCTCTGCTCGGCCTGGTCGTCAGTATGGCGGTGAAGCTGGCCGGCCGGACCAACCCCGAGGCGACCGCCCGCAAACGCAAGCGACAGGCGTCCCGCACGGCCGTCGGACAGTTGAAGCGGATCGCCTCAGAATCCCCCGACCAGAAGCATGAGCGCCTCGTCGCCGTAATGAAGGGATATATCGGCGATCGTTTCGACAGGGTCGCGGCCTCGCTGACGCCCGACGACTGCCGGGAGATCATCGCAGAGGCCACCGGCGACACGCAGACGGCCGGACGGTTCGGAGACTGCGTCGCCGCCTGTGAAACCGCCCGTTACGCACCCCTGGAGGCCGAGGTCGACGCCAATCTGGTCCAGGAAACGATGGAAATGATTTCTTTGATCGAGAAGCAATCCTCGAAATGAACGCTGCCAAGACTCTCGTCATCCTGTTGAGCTGCCTCTGTCCGCCCCTGGCGGTCCCCGCCGTCGCGGAACTGCCCCGGGAGCAGCTTTACGGCCTGCTCAACGAGGCCAACACCGCCTTCCAGCAGGCCAACGCCGCCGGCGATTCGACCCGCGCCAACGAACTCTACGCCCAGGCCATCCTCCTGTATCAGAAGATCGTCGAGCAGGGGCAAATCCACAACGCCCGGCTCTACTACAACCTCGCCAACGCGTACTTCCTGAAAGAGGACATCGGCAGAGCCATTCTCAACTACCGCCGGGCCGCCAAGCTCGACGGTGGCGACATCAACGTCCAGAAGAACCTCGCCTTCGCCCGCAGTCAGCGGATCGACACCGTCGCGGTGCAAACAGAAAGACGCGTGCTCGAAACGCTGTTCTTCTGGCACTACGACACGGCTGTTCAAACGCGTTTCCTTTTGGCCTGCCTGTTCTTTGCCGCCCTCTGCGTGACACTGACAGTCATGATCTGGGTCGGCCGAGGGCCCGTCACATGCGCCGTGACGGTTGTGGCAGCAATTCTGCTGGTTTGCCTCCTCACATCCGTGACCATCGATTCGCATCGGCGCGCCCACACCGCCTACGGAGTCATCACGGCTCCGGAGATTATGGCCCGTCAGGGAGATGGTCCGAACTACGCGCCCAGCTTCAAAGATCCGCTGCACGCCGGCACCGAATTCGAGCTCGTCGAGCAACGACCGGGGTGGCTTCACATCAAGCTCGCCGACGGCAGCGACGCCTGGATTCCCGACGACAGCGCCGGTCTGGTCTGACCGATCCCGACCCCCGCCGTGTTATGCCCGGTGCGGCCTCCATGTCATTGCGAGCCTGTAGGGTGGGTCCTTGACCCACGCGTTTCCGCATGGGGCTGTTCCGCGTGGGTTGAGAGCCCACCCTACGAGTTCCTTACTCGAACACGAGCGTGCCGAACTTGTCGAACTCGTGGAAACTCGGTCCAACCCGGGCCCAGTCCCAACTTGTGCTGCGCCCGTCGTCATAGTCGACGCGGTAGAGATTGGCGCGCCAGCGCGTCCCGGGCTGCGGAGGAACGCTCTGCAGCGGTTTGAGCAGCTCGTATGGAACGAACACCTCGGCCTTCCAGCCTGTCACGCGGGCGCCCGAGCGTTTGGCGCCGCCGGTGACCGTGGTGGCCTTTTGCGTTTGGCGCGGGCCCTCATAGTGCCAGGGCCGCCAGCCGAGAAACCGGCCGCCGAAATTCGGAATGATAATCGGAAGCTCTTGCCCCAGCGGTGAAATCTCGTATTCGAAATACACCGGGTACCGCTCGTCGGGCCACAGGAAGAACTCAAACACGTCCTCCTTCCACAAATCGAGAAAGTCCTCGTTCATCGTCGCGGTGATCGTGCGGTCTTCGCCCTCCATGAGCACGTACAGACCGGTCTCTGAGTAAAGCATCTTGAAACGCGTCTTGTAGGGATGACCGTCGGCGGTGCGCCGGTGCAACGGCTCCCAGGCGGCTTTCTCCCAGGCGGAGGTGTCGCCGGCGCCGTTAACGGCGAAATCCTCCGTCCGCCTCACGCGCAACATCCTGGCGGCCCGCTCCCCGGCAGCGGCCGACGCGCCGAAAAAGAGGCGGTCGGCAGTCTTGTGATAGAGCTTCTCCAGCACATCTTTCGGAAGGAACACGCCGTAGATCATCCAGAACCCTTGCCGGTGGTGCCCCGAAGCGCAGTCGAAGTACTCGTCGTCGGTTTCCAGGAAGCGATAGTACATGCGATAGGCGTCACGGACCGGCGTCGTATCGGTGCCGAACATGACGCGGTCCTGATACTTCAGAAGGAACTTCCGCGTCGTGTAGGGCTGGCGGCCCAGCTCGGAAATGCGCGCGTCGATATCGATGTACATGTTGGGATAGCTGTCCAGCCACTTTCCCACGGTGGCGACGTCTTCGGGGTTGTTGGCGAAATGGGCGCAGATGAACTTCGTATTCGGATGTTTGGCGATGGCGCGATTGCGCTGCGCGAGGAGTTTCTCGCGGGAAGGAAACCGCTCGCCGTGGAAGAGCCAGTTCGGATGGGAGTTGAGCTCGTGCCAGCGCTCATTAAAACGATCCAGCGGCGTGAAGAAGGCGGCCGGGTCGGACGTGTGAATCATCACGGGCCGATTGTACTTGGCGCACATTTCCCACACCAGGTCCAGCTTCGGATCGTCAATCGGCATGAGCTTGCCGTTTTTGTAGCGATACGACAGGCCCAGAGACTTGTGGAACTTCAGGCCCTTCGCGCCGGCCCGGAAGCCCTCTTCCAATCGCTGCGCCTCGCGCCGGCCCCAGTCTTCGTCGTCGATCCCGCGAAAATCCAGCAGCGCAAACGTCAGGAAGCGTCCCGGATGCGCTTCGTCCAGCGCCGCCAGCGTCTCCCTGAGCCGCGTGCCAAATCCACCGTCGAGGTTCACCACCCGCTGGACGCCCGCAGCATCCATCTCGGCCAGGTAACGTCGGACGCGCTCGGGGGTGAGGAAATTCTTTCCTCCGCCCAAATGATTGTGAACGTCGAAAACCGGATACGCCGGTTTCTCGACCTTGCTCTGTTTGGTCTTCAACATGGAGCGAGGCTGCCAATCGCGCAGCTTCAGTTCCCGAATGTCGTCGGACTGCTCGGCGAAACCCCATGACCCAGGCACGACCGTCACGGCCAATAGCAAACCCACATACATACGAACCTTCATGATGATTGCTCCCTTCTACCGAAGCGTAACGAAAACGACAACAACGGGATGTCATGCCCTGTCGGCGGCGAAACCTCGTTCGGCTCAGCGGCCGATGGACATACCCGCACTGTACATGCAACGAATTGTACCATCTGCGCCGCCGGGATGCCATAAACGATAACAGTCGCCTCATGGCCCCAACCGAAACGCAAGGGGGCCAACAACGGTCGATATCGCCGCGAATATGTGTTAGAATGCGACGCGCCGATGGAGCGGCGGATCGGACCGACCGGGAAGCCGTTGCTGAATGTCACGACTGGAGTTGCGTATGTCTCGTCTCTCCGTAGCGTTGCTTACCGTAATTGTCACGACCCCTCCCTGCTTGTGTGCGGATGGCTGGCTGCCGCTTGCGAATGTGAAGGTCCGCGCAGAGCCCACCGAGCTGGCGGGCCCTCGAATCGTCGTGGAGTACGATCTGGACGAGCCGAGCCTTTCGCCGGAGCTGCCTGCCTATGTCTTCCTGCGGTTCAGCAAGGACGGCGGTGACACCTGGCAGCTCGTGCCCGCGAGCACTCTGCACGGCAACGGCTTCGATATCGTCGAACGACCGGGACACAAGAAAATCGTGTGGTGGGGAACGACGGAGAGCGATTTTCCGGATCTGGGTCTGGTGGAAGTCCGCGTGCGCGCCATCCCCATGGCGCGGGTTGCGGCGGGCCGATTCGTCATGAAGAGCCTTCCGGGCGCGGGCCGGGACGAATCGAAAAAGCACGAACCGCGCCGCGATCTGCCGCTATATCACATCGCTAAGTACGAGACGACTATCGCCATGTACGTTGATTACTTGAACGAAGTTGGCGGTGAAGGCGCCGGCTATAACCGGCGGATGGCGCATACCGGTCGCTGCGGAATCATCCGCCGGGAGGATTCGACCTATGACGTAGCCCCCGGAAGGGACAACTACCCCGTGACGTATGTGTCCTGGTACGACGCCGTGGGGTTCTTGCGCTGGTGCGGACTGCGACTGCCGACCGAAGCCGAATGGGAGAAGGCCTTTCGCGGAGGGCTCTATCTCGACGGCGACGAGAACCAAGAGAAGCCCAATCCCAGTCCGGAGCGACGCTACCCGTGGGGCGACGAGACACCGGACGCCAACGGCCTCTACCGCTGCAATTACGACGGAGCCGACGACGGCTTCGCTCACACAGCCCCCGTCGGCAGCTTCCCGAAATTCAACAGTCCGTACGGCGTCTGTGACATGGCCGGCAACGTGGCCGAATGGACGCTGAACTGGTACACAACCTCGTATCACGTCGGCCTGGACGGGTTTCGGCTGGTGCGCGGCGGCTCCTGGATGGCGGTCCCCGAAGGCTGCGATGCCATCACGGGAGCGACGCAATTTCCGCTCAAGGAGAATTCCATCATGGGTTTCCGCGGGGTCAGAGTATCGCCCCAAGCACAATGATCGACGAAAAGAAAAGTCGGCACGAGCCGATTGGCAATCATTTGTGACAGGAGACGGAAGATGAGTGCATTGGATCGCAGAGACTTTCTGAAAGGTTCCATCGGCGCTGCGGCGACTTTCACGGTGCTTCCGGGAGGCAAGAGCGTCGCGGCGGAGAACAAGATCGTGCTGGGGATCATGGGCGTCGGAGGCCGGGGACGCGCGTTGCTCGGCAGTCTGGTGAAGCGGTCGGACGTGTACCTCAAGTACATCTGCGACGCGGACACCCGGCGGTACGGACCGGCCGCCGAGATCATCATGGAGGAGCACGACTACAAACCGAAATTCGTCCAGGATTTCCGCAAGATGCTGGACGACAAGGAGCTGGATGCAGTCGTTGTCGCGACGTCGGACCGCTGGCACGCGCTGGCGACGATCATGGCGTGCCAGGCGGGCAAGGACGTCTACGTGGAGAAGCCGCAATCCATGAGCATCTGGGACGGCCGCAAAATGATCGAGGCGGCCCGCAAATACAAGCGGGTGGTGCAGGTCGGAATGCAGACGCGCAGCGCCCCCTACGTGGACAAGGCGATCGACTACATTCGCAGCGGCAAGCTCGGAGAGGTCAAGCTGGCCCGCGTGTATCTGATGCAGCAGGGGTACGCTTATCAACTGCCGCCGGTCCAGCCGGTGCCGCAGGGTCTGGACTACGATCTTTGGTGCGGCCCGTCACCGAAGATGCCTTACCGTCCGGGCCAGTGGTTCCAGATGTACTGGGATTACTACACCGGGGCCCTCACCGCCGACCTGATTCACCAAGTGGACCTGGCCCGTCTGCTGATCGGCAAGAAGAGCCCGGATACGGTGTGCAACGCCGGCGGGGTGTATCATTTCAACGACGGACGGGAGCAACCCGACACGCAGTTCGCCACGTTCGAATTCGACAAGGTGACCTTGCTGATGGAAGGAGCCTTCTGGTGCCCCTATTACCATCGCATCGTGCACCTGCGCGACAAGAGCAAATACCCCGACTGGCTCTTCAGCGCCACCCGGATCGAAGTCTGCGGGTCGAAGGGCGTCATGTTCTTCGGCCGGCATGGCGGCGGATGGCAGGTTTTCGAGGGCGATCCCAGAACGCGCGAATCGCAACCGGTCGTTTCGGAACCATCGGAACGCAAGTTCGGCAATATCATCGAGCTGCACTTCGACGACTTCCTCCAGTGCATCCGCGACCGCAAGAAACCCAAAACGGACGTGGAAGACGGACACTACTCGATGAATCTGTGCCACCTGGCGAACGTCTCGTACCGCCTGGGAAACCGAAAGCTCAAATGGGATGGCGAAAACGAGAGGTTCGTCGGAGACGAACAAGCCAACCGTCTGCTCAAGGCCAATTACAGAGAGCCCTGGGGCATCCCCGACAACGTCTGAGCCACAAGCGGAGGAACATATTATGAGCCGCATTTCTCAACGCCAACGAATAGGAATATTGCTTTTGCAGGCATTGCTGGCGTGCCTGCTCCCGGCCGCAGAGGCACCGGCCGGTCCATCCGCGCGCCGGCAGAGGTGCAACGGCGTGCCCAAGAAGCAACGGACCATCACGATAGCCACACTCGGGTGCGCTCCGTTGTCCGTTGCCGCCGACACCGACCCACAGCGGATCGTGGACCGGATGATCGCCCACTGGAAAGGCAAGTTCGCCCGCGTCCTGCCGGACAAGCCCGATCTGATCGTCGTGCCGGAAGCGTGCGACCGACCGAGCGGACTCAACCGCGAACAACAAGGCCGGTATTATCAGGTCCGCCAGAACCAGGTCCAGGACTTCTTCGCCAGCGTGGCACGGGAGAACCGCTGCTATGTCGTCTATTCGGCGCACCGCGTGATGAAGGACGGCACCTGGCGCAATTCCAGCGTGCTGATCGACCGCAGTGGCCAGGTCCCCGGGATATACAACAAGAACCACCCGACCATCGGAGAGATCGACAACCGCATCCTTTGCGGCCGGGAAGCGCCCGTCTTCGAGTGCGATTTCGGGCGGGTCGCCATGGCCATCTGCTTCGACCTGAACTTCGACGAGCTCAGGCTCAAATACGTAAAGGCCCAACCCGACCTGATCCTGTTCTCCTCGATGTACCATGGCGGATTGATGCAAGCCTATTGGGCGTATTCGTGCCGGTGCCATTTCGTCGGCGCCATCGCGGGCCGGGGGACCTTTTCCGAGATCCGCGACCCCCTGGGGCGCGTGGTTGCGGCCACCACGAACTACTTCGACTACGCGGTTGCCACCGTCAATCTCGACTGCGCCGTGGCCCACCTGGACTACAACTGGGAACGCCTGAGAAAGCTCAATGCCAAATACGGCCCGCGCGTGGACATCAGCGACCCCGGCTGCCTCGGCTCGGTGCTGATCACCAGCAAACACGAGACCAAGACCGTGGACGAGATGATCGAAGAATTTGAGATCGAACTTCTGGATGACTATTTTGACCGGGCCCTGGCGCATCGTCACAAGCCGGGGAACATGGAATAAGCAGGAGTTTTGCAAAATGGAGATTAGGCTTATATTCTTCAAGGAAATCGTTGGTTTGATTTCCTTGAAGAAAGGGCTTAGGTATCCATATGCAAAGCTCTTCCGTTCTCGGGAGGAAAAATCGCGAAGAAGATTTTTCCTCCCTAAAGTAAGCCTAATCTCCATTTTGCAAAGTTTCATTTAGGAGCTTAAGATGAAATCACTGAATCGGCGAGACTTCATGAAGAGTTCGGTTGGCGCCGCGGCCGGGGTAGGGTGGGTTCTCAACCCACGCGTAAGCCCGGGCGCCCAGAACCGCGTGGGTCAAGGACCCACCCTACAGCAAAGCCGGGCAGCCAACGAGAAGGTAATTATTGGCGTGATGGGACTGGGCGGACGAGGCAGCTACTTAGCCGAGAAGTTCGCCGAGCGACCCGACGCGGAGGTGGCCTATCTCTGCGACCCCAATACGCGGCGGTTCGCCCGCGCGCGGGTGGCGGTGGAAGAGGCGCAGGAAAGAGAGCCCAAGCTGGTACAGGACTTCCGCCGCATCCTCGATGACAAGAACGTCGACGTGCTCATCAACGCCACGCCCGACCACTGGCACGCACTGGGAACGATCCGGGCCTGCCAGGCGGGCAAGGACGTCTACGTGGAGAAGCCGCTGGCGCATAACATCTGGGAGGGCCGGAAGATGGTCGAGGCGGCTCGCAAGTACAAGCGAGTCGTCCAGGTGGGCATGCAGTCGCGCAGCGCCCCGTACGTCCAGAAGGCCAGGCAGTATATTCGCTCGGGCAAGCTGGGGGACATCTACCTCGTCCGCGTGTACAACATGATGCAGCATCCTAAGCAAAAAGAGGCCCCCGACGCGCCGGTGCCCGACGGATTCGACTACGACCTGTGGTGCGGCCCGGCGCCCAAGCTGCCGTACAATCCCTCCCGCAGATGGCTGAACCAATGGGAGTATAGCTGCGGACCCATCGCCGGCGACGCCGTTCACCAGATCGATCTGGCTCGATACCTCATCAACGACATTCCCTATCCCAGGACGGTCTCGCACATGGGGGGCGTCAACGCGCTGCGCGACGGCCGGGAGACGCCCGACACCCAGCTCGCCCTGTTCGAGTACGACCAACTGACTTTGATGCTGGAGGCGGCGCTCTGGACGCCTTACATGAAGAAGACGCCGTGGGGCGTTCGCGATTCGGACCAGTTCCCCAACTGGCCGTTCAGCAGCACGAAGGTGGAGGTCCTGGGGACCGAAGGCTTCATGTATTTCGGCCGGCACGGCGGAGGCTGGCAGGCCTACGACGCCAGCGGCGAGCTGGTGCACTCCGAATACGGCCGGCAGGGTGACAAGGAGCACCAGGACAACTTCATCGAGTGCATTCGAACGCGAAAGCGCCCCAACACCGACGTGGAGATGGGACACCAGTCCGTGCTGCTCTGCCACATGGCCAACATCGCCTATCGCCTCGGGAACCAAAGGCTAACGTTTGATGCGCGTACCGAATCTTTCACCTCCCCAAAGCAAGCGAACGAATACGTAAAGCGCGAGTATCGCAGCCCGTGGATTATAGAAGAAAACGTCTGACAAAGGCACCGGGCGCACCCGGTAGGGTGGGTTCTCAACCCACGCTCAACCGCGGGCACTCAGAACCGCGTGGGTCAAGGACCTACCGCTACCGCTCGCGCACGATAGCGGCGACCCACGGACCGTTGCCG
>Ga0272441_10010488_pt1 | contig 14008 bp, 15 predicted proteins | sample SSMProp6N_FD_193582 | JGI IMG/M metagenome (GOLD analysis project Ga0272441, IMG submission 193582) | Marine sediment archaeal communities from Little Sippewissett salt marsh, Falmouth, MA, United States - SSM-Prop-6N | ecosystem: Environmental > Aquatic > Marine > Wetlands > Sediment ... | reverse complement strand
GTGAGAAGCATACAAATAACAATGTCGATAGGATAGTTTTTGATTGAGAGCCTCATAATAATTTCCTATGGTTTCCTTATCATCTTATGATTGAAGAATCTGCATGACTTTTTGATATATTAATATGATATATGTAACTAAAAAGAAGATGATGTATGCATTCAGCCTGGTTTTAAAGGAGTCTGTGGTGTAAATATCGGTGAGTTCTTTGGTGATAAGAATACCTATGAAGATGAGTATAAAGTAGATTTCAAGATCTGCAGTGATCACAAAGAGAAATAATGTCCAGGCAATAAGCACGATAGCGATTCTATCTGACAATGAAAAGGACTTATAAGTAAATCTATAATTGTGTATTTTTTCATATATATTTTTTAAGGAGGTAAAATGCGTTATTATTTTTTTATAAAATACCGTGTATTTTTTTGTTTCAGGGTTATATTTTTTTTCTTTTATATAAAATAATGATGCTTGTTTTCTTGGAGATTGTGCCAGGTAACTTAAAAACCGTGAATCAACTGAGTAATCGGTTGATTTAAATCCTTCGATCATTAAAAACATCATGAAACTGGCAATAAGAATAAGGGTGAATCCTATCCGAATGTTCCCTAACGTTAAGGTTGATATAAAGAAAAGACCCACACTTGTTAATAACAGTTCTACCAGATTTTCCATGAGAAATCGTTTCACAGGTAAGTGTGAAAGCCGAGTAACATTGATAGGTACATGGAAGCGAAGTGGTTTCAATGCGTTCTTTAGCTTTGAGCTGAAGGCATCCTGTCTTTTATGCCGTTCTTGTTTTCTTCGGAGTTGTTTGTATACAGGAACTGAGGCTTTGTTTCGTTTTTCAATTGTCTTATAAGATGGAGGTGTCCGGATGCTTACCCTAGTCGGCGAGGGTTTCGACAGGTGCTTTTCTTTTTTTCTTCTTTTAATTTTTAATGGTGTCTTCCCGATTACATCCCATCCTTTTTTTCGGACGGATTTTTTATCAGATGCTTTCTTTATTTCTTTTTTGCTTTTTTTTAAGGTTGCATCAAAGACCTTTTTTCGTTTCACCGATGTTTTTCTCAGTTCATCATAGCAGAGGTCTTTTGACCGTTTGCGTTGTTTTTCTAGTGCGTTTTCAATTAAGACACGGGTTTCGTCCCAAGATGCAGTCTGTGGTTTGGCTTCAGCATCCTTTCCTTTTTCTTGTGCGATAGCTTTTTCATCTTTTGAAACGGGTTTCTGATCTTTGTTTATAAAATCCTTCATTTGATTGATCTTTTGATCCAGTTCATCAAAGTTATACAAAGAAGGGGGTTTTTTAGGAGTTGAAATGGTATGATCTTTTGATGGTTTACTTTCTTTAAGTTCTTTTGTTTCTGGTTTTTGTATTGGGTGAATGGTGTTGTTTTCTTGTTTTTTTCTTTCTTTTATTTCTTTTTCTATTCGCTTCTTTGTTTTCTCCCAATCACCAGCTGATACTAAGGATTTTGATGAATATCTGGGACCATCTAATGCATGTTGAATTTTCTTTTTGATTTGATCCCAATCCACATCCTTTTTATCTGTCATAACCTACTTACCAACAATCACTTTTACTGATTAATCCCAATAATTTTGTAAACCATACCATCCATTTTATGGGTAACTTGTTTTGCAGCTTGTTGACTTATTAATACTTTGTCATGCTGAAATGTTTTTCCCCACAAATCCAATTCATTATTTTTTAATGAAATAATTTTATTTAATTATTTCCTCTGTTTTTTTTCGTATAGAATGATATACCAATCAAATTAATAAACCTTTTTTTCTCCAAAAAAATCCTCTTATTTTTTTTCAATTCAAAATCATTTTTAACAATTAATATTTTTATTAATATATGATTCCAATTTTTGTTAAAAGCAGGGAAAAGGTGCTACTCAAGTACTTGAAAAATTATTTAATGCTGTCTTTTTGGATCAGCATTATGTGCTTCTTTAAGATGAAGATTTAATCCTTCTTTACTTCTAAATGTCTTATGACAATATTGGCATATTGGCATTTCAAATATTCTCCTCACGTTCCTAATGCAAGTATCTCTTTATATAAACTTGTACATAATAAAGAAGAATAATCTACTTATTATTAATAATAAGTAATGTGAATTAAATACATATGGTTATAAAGAACCCACTTATTCATTTATTGAATTAACAACATTATGAGGGAGACTGATGACTAAAAAAAAGAAAGAATTTCCAATTAAATATATGCGGAAAGGATTATTTACTGATGAAGATGTTGAAGAAAAAGAACAAAAAAAGAAAGGGAAGAGAGCAATAAAGAAACCAAAACAATCTGTTCATACAAAAACTGGAAAAGGAAGAAACAAGTAAAAAGGATTACAGGTCCCGGATTCTTTTTTGATATGTTAAAGGTCTTTTTAGCATACAGCCTCATTATATGTTATTTATTCTTCTAATCATTAGATAAACTATGAATCAATACTGTTAAGTATTACTTCAATTATTTTCACATATTTTATGGAAGTTACTTCTCAGAATAAAGATACACTTGATTATCAATTAAGATACGTAATCAGAGATGGTGTTTCTACACAAATCATGATTTCAATGTTTCAGATATTTTCCAGAATTCAAAAGTAAGTCATCTAACGGTATCCAAAATTTTTGAAATTCTTCTTAAGAAGAAATTAATTTTAAAACAAGAGAATCCTGCAATTCCTCTCTTTATCAATAAATATGGAAAATAAACTCGTCAACGTAATATTAAAATTTGATTTTGAACTGGCAGGCCAAATTGCTGAGATAGCAGTATAAGTTTCTGTTAAAAAATAAGAACCAGTTCTTATTTCTTCTGAACCATAAACAGTTACAACATAGTTTTTTATAACAGATAGGCCTGCTGAGAGGCACACAGATTAACAGGAGAAAAATCTGGTAAAACATTTATGATCTATGATGGTTTTATTTTTTATTTGATGGTGCAAGTAGCCATTTCCAAATTGGTATAATATTTATTCCCTCTTTTTTTTCTTCCAAGTTTTTTGATAATATAAGTAGTTCATTTATCTTCGACTTGTATTTCTTTTGGAATTCCTGAAGTCCTTTGATTTCCCGTTCATTTATTTTATCTGTGTAATTTACGTTTATAGCTGTTAATTTGTTGTTTTTTTCTTTAATTACAAAATCTATTTCTTGTTTGTTTTTCCAATAAAATATTTCTTTTCCCCGTCTTTTAAGTTCTATGTAAACCATGTTTTCTGTAAGTCTTCCAACGTCTTTTGAGAATTTTAATGCGACAGCATTTCTAAGACCTGTATCTATACAGTATGTTTTGCTTGGGTTTACTTGTTGGACTTTTAGTGAGTAGCTAAATATTGGAACAAGGTAAATTAGATTTATATCTAATAAATGTGATATGTATTCTAATATTGTTTCTTTGCTTACTTTCATTTCTTTTTTAGTGGAGTAATAATACGAGCTTATGCTAAAAATTGATGATATATTTGTGATTAAATATTTTGTTAGCATTTTTAATAGTCTTGTATTTCTTATTGAAAATCGTTCTACAAGATCTCGATATATGAACATTTCATAATAATCTGACAATATTTCTTGTTTTAATTTTTCGGATAATGCTACTTCTGGAAATCCTCCAAAATCAAGGTATTCTTCAAATAAGTTTTTTATTTTAAATCTTTGATTGGAATATTCATAGTTTTTTTCCATCTTGATACTTTTAAATTTTAAAAACTCGTTGAAGCTGAGAGGATGTAAATGAAAAGTGAGAGTTCTACCACGCAAACTAGTTGCTATTTCTTTACTTAACAGTTTTGAGCTCGAGCCAGTAATATAGATTTTTATTTTTTCTTTGTCACATATTCTTCTGACAAATATCTCCCAATTTGTTATGTTTTGTATTTCATCGAAAAAGAAATACTTTTTCTGTTTTTTAGAGTCAGGATATAGTTCGTAATATGCTTCTATTAAATCATTGAGTTCTTCAAGTTCTAATGGTAAAAGCCGATCATCTTCAAAATTTATGTATAATATGTTTTCTTTTAATATGTCATTTTTTAGAAGATTTTGGATGATTTGGTAGAAATAGAATGTTTTTCCCGCCCTTCTTGATCCAATTATACTGATTATTTTACTGGTTTCAGGAATGTTTAGGTCTCTAGGTATTATTTTTGGGAAATCAAATTCATGGAATTCTTTTATGATGTATTTAAATTCGGTAACTTTATTCATTGGTATTATATATAAGACTACTTATTAATAAATCTATCCTTTTATAGAAGACTGCTATCTGCATCAATTATTACTGATGGACCTGCTGAGAGACAAACATTTCATCTGGAGAAAAATAAGGTAAAACATTTATTAAGATATATAGTGTTGATATTTTCCCCAGATAAATTTATATAATTGTCCATATTACTAATAATTATGGTTCGAAAAAATGAACGTATGTTCGAAAAAATGAACATAACACCGTTGGGCCTGCAAATACTCACATTTTTAGCACGTAATCCAGATAAACAATTTTATATTAGGGAGCTGGCAAAAAATATGGATAAAAGTGTTGGTGGAACTCATAAAACTCTCAAATCGCTTAAAGATATGGATTTTATTAAAGAGAACAAAAGCGGGAAAAACATTTACTACCAGATGAACCAAATGAATCCTTCGATAAAGAATTTTAAAATATTTGTGACAATAAACGAATTAACAATTTTAGTAAATAAACTTAAGAAAATATCTGAAAAAATTATTCTTTTTGGTAGTTGCGCATATGGAGAAGACACTGCTGAAAGTGATATTGATCTACTTGTTTTAACAAATGAAAAAGATAAAGTCAATAAAAAAATTTTAAATTTTAAATTTAATAGGAAAATCCAGGCAGTTGTTGTAAATGCAGGCGATTTAATTAAAATTAAAGAGAAAGACAAAGGTTTTTATCAAGAAGTAAATAGAGGAATAACTTTGTGGCATGATAAAAATGAATGATTTTGAACGCTGTATAAAAGAAAGACGGTTAATTAAGATTAAACCTTCAAATGAGATGATTCAAAAAGAACTTGAAAGTGCTGAATATGATTTTAAAAGAGCCGGAAATAGTCTTGAAGAAGATGATTTTAAATGGGCTTCTGTACAGTCATATTACTCTATGTTTCATGCTGCAAAAGCATTGGTTTTGAAAAAAGGGTTTCGTGAGAAGAGTCATTTTTGTTTGATTGTTGCTTTGAGAGAGCTTTATGTTAAAGTAGATGACTTAGATCCAGAAATGGTTGAGAATCTTGAACTTTGTATGAGTCTTAGACATGAGGCAGATTATGGACTTACTTACCACCAAGAAAGTGCAGAAACAGCTAGAAAATATGCAGAAGAATTTTTAGAAAAATCATTAAATCTCATTTGATATTAGAAAAAGTGGGCCTGCTGAGAGGCAAACAGTTTAACAGGTAAGAACCGAGGTAAAACATTTGATTTTGTATGTCGTTTTAATGTAATGTTTTTTCTTTTTGTTTTTTTCTGAGCCACTCTAGTTGTGGATGGTCTTTGAGATGGGGATTTAATTTATCTTTGAATCTAAATGCTTCAAGATCTAATTTACCAGAATTATAAAAACAGTCAATGATTTGATATAATTTGTATGAAGATAAATCTTTAATTGTTTTATTCGAAAAACTAATGACGTCACTAATAATATTTTCAAAATTGATTTTTCTATTGATTAAATGTTCAATTTTACCTGATGGTTTACCATTCATTAATCGTTCTTTGATTTGAAGAAGTGTATGGTATGACATATCCATAAGGATAGTTTCTATTGCAACGAGATCTAAGAATAATCGTTGATCAAACTTTTCTTTTGATATCGAATAGACATCAAAGATATCGCGGGGATTTAGGTATGCTTTAGATCTTGAGATCATCGTTGTAAACTTATTTGCAAAAAGTTCTTCCTTAACAGGTGTCATTACCCTGATTTTTTCTCCTTTTGTCAAATGATTAAAACTCTTGATACAATCTTCATTGAGGTTTGGAAATCTACGCATATAGCCTACTTCAATTTTGATATCATCTTTTATTCCTGTTTCTGATATATAATTCAGATGGAATCGACATTGATTATAAAGTGAATTGATTTTAACATCTGACTTTTTATAACCAAGTGAATCTATGATCCATTTTATGTCTTTATCTATTCTATCTCTGACTTTACCCCAATCCTCTTTATCAATATGTCTGTAATTGTAATCCAAATCTTCTGAAAGTCTCGGATTATTAAGATATATAAAATTTAAAGCAGTTCCCCCATAAAGAGATAGTCTTTTAGAAATGACTTCTGAATTCTGTATCGCTGAAAGTAAATCACATAATCGTTTCATTTTCTCAATGGTATTTGATGAAAATCCCTCCAATGTCATTTATATTCCTCTTAGGAGTTCATTAAAACCCTCAGGGATGTATAACCCCCATTTCTTACTTAATTTGCTTGTCACCTCTCTGTCGATATACGCCGGAATCCAATCATCCGATGGTCTCAATTTATCTAATTTATCATTTTTTATATGACTATAATATGGAGATTTCTTAGATAGTAATTCTAATAAATAACCCGTTTTTAATTCTAAAGTTTTATTTTTATACATGGTTAAAGTCTCCAAAACATCAGAAATTTTTACCCCTCTTAAATTCGCTAAACTCTTCAAACATTCCTCCCATCCACCACAAAGATCCACTCTTCCCAAACATTCAACAAATGTTCTACTCGGATCTGTAATAATGACCTTTTTATTTTTGTATCTGACTGATGTCAGATGATGATTATAATACTTGTTAATAACTGGTTTATATTCCACGTTTTTAAAATTAAAGGAACGAAATCTATCTTTTTTCTGAATTAGAATAAAAATGCTGTTGAATGATGAATATGAAGCACCATGTAATTCTAAAGCTGAATGGTAGCCTAATGCATATCCCTGTTTGATTTTATTTGCAAGGAGATATCTGTCTACCTCAAATTCCTCGCCGATTTTTTCTAGAGGAATACTGAAATAGAGCCCACGTTTGATTTTTCCTACTTTTTTTTCTTTTAATAGTTTGTTTATGTATTTTCGATATAGGTATGTATTATCTGTTTTTCCGAGTACTTCTTTTGATATGTTTTTTAGGTCTTTGCTATTTACTACCTTTTCTTTTAGAACTTCCTTGTATATTTTCTCAGTCTTATTCATAAAGAATCACTGTTAATGAAACATTTAATGTTCCCTTATATGGTACAATAATACACTTACTTACATAAATACTTTTTGTAGACAAAACACATAATGTTCCCTCAATGAGTACCTTGATTGTCTTGTACACAAATCTTAATATCTAAAAAAAAGTGGTCCTGCTGAGATGCACACAGTTTAACAGGATTAAAACAGGTTAAAACATTCAATATATTTTTGAGTTTTGTTTAGTTTTACTTTACTACAATCAAATCGTATAATATTTTTATACAATTGATATTTTTGACAAGAAGTTATATATATTAATGCCGTATATACATTATATTAAGGTTGTATTAATATGGTGCAGGCTATAATAAATATCAAAGAAAATACCAATAGACTTTTAAATATTCTCAAGGCAAAATATGGACTTAAAGACAAAAGTCAAGCTATTGATCTTATGGCTAAAGAATATGAACAAGAAATTCTTGAACCTGAACTTAGACCAGAATATATTGAAAAAGCTAAAGAAATAATGAAGGAAAAACCTGTAAAAGTCGGAACTCCTAAAGACCTTAGAAAAATGATGGGTTTGAAGTAAAAATGTACAATCTAAATATCAGACCCTCTTTAAAAAAGAAATTGATAAAATTAGGAGCAAAGAGCCCTAAACAAGCGGAGATTATTGCAAAGAAATTAGAAGAAATTGTTATCGATCCGCACAGGTATAAACATCTTAAGGCACCATTAAATAATTGGAAAAGGGTTCACATCGATAGACATTTTGTTTTAACTTTCTCAATTGATGAAGATACACATACTGTAATTTTAGAAGATTATGAGCATCACGATAAGATATACAAATAAAGAATTCTAAATGATGCATATCTTTTAACTAAAGATGGTACTGCTGAGAATCTCACCTATTAATAGAAAAAACAAAGCTACCATACATCGGATTGTAGATCATGTCATTGTAGACAGGGATCCTCCATGTTCTAAGGGTCTTTTTTTTCTTTCAATAGTTCTATGGTTTTTTTAATCCGTCTTTTTCTTGTTGGTTCTTTTTTTGCACTGTTTATCCAGTAGATGTACATTATTTTATGGAATTTAGCAAGGGTATTGAAATGTTCATCTGCAATGGGCTCATGATCTAGTGCCTTTTTGAAATCTTCAGGGATGACAATTTCTTCTTTTGTGGTCGGAGCTGATTGATTATGTTTCATCCCATATGCATATTTTGACAGTCCACTGTCTTTCATTTTTCCTTCTTTTATCATCTTTTGCACACGGTTTATGTTATATGGTGACCAGACGCTTTTTAGATTTCTAGGAGTATAGCGCTGGGCGCATTGTTCCTCATCTATTCGTTTCACCGTTGAATCAATCCATCCAAAACACAATGCTTCCTCCACCGCATCATCATAAGGAATAGTTGGTTTGTTGGTATGTTTTTTATAATTAATCAACCAAATCTCTTTTTCGGTTTCATAATGTTTTGCAAGCCATTGTCGCCAGTCTTTTCTATTGGTTACATACAGCGTTTTGCCTATTTCCAAGTCACTTATCCTCTATATTATGAAAGATATTATTTTTTAATAATATTTCTTTCTTCATAGCATTCAAACGATGAAAGAATGGTAGGCATGCGTATCTTATAGGAAACAACTGATGTTGTAATGATTTCTTGTTTTTTGGTTTTAAGCGAATATATAAAAAGAAAAGCATGTTATTTATGGACATGAAAGATGAACAAGAACAATATCCGGAAGGTCATTTTCTTGGTATGTGGATGGGGATTGGTATCGCACTTTTTTCTGGCTTGGGCATTCCTATAAGTATTATTACAAATAACTACGGATTTATCGGCATGGGACCTGCTATTGGTGTGGCAGTCGGCTTGGCCATCGGACAAGGTATTGAAAACAAATATAAACAAGAAGGAAGGATACGACCGCTGACTGAATCTGAACGAAAAAGAAAGAAACTTGCCGTCTATGCTGCTATTATGCTTCTTATCTTAGGGGTTCTTGTGTTTACTTACCTACTGTTTCTATGATAGTACCTATTGATAATATATCATAAAATGATTCATTTATAACATATGGGTCAAAAATCTTTCTTTTTATACATAAAATATTTATAATATCATTTAGTTAAATTATATTGAGGGAAATATTATGAAAAAAAATTGTTTTTAATTACTATTTGTACCCTGTTGGTCCTTCCCAGTCTTTCATCAATCACCTTTTCCATGGAAAATCCCATAGACATCTCTGCAATAGAAAAGATGTCTTCTTCTTTGGTAAAAAATTCAAAAGACCCGCTTTGTGTAGATACTGAGTACAAGTCCTTTTCCTTAACAGCGGATAGCGCGAGTATTTACTATTATGTATTCGGCCATATCGGTCCTTTATGGCTCCCATATCGACCATTGCAATTTAATGTTGATAAAAATGATCATGTGGAACTCTTTATTGATGAGGTGAAACAAGATATTGATTTACCCGCCCTCATTTATCTTAGAGGGTTTTTTGGTCTGGGTCCATCTATTTTGAAACGGCGTCTCTTAAATGATTATAGTATTAATCTGAAAGGGGTTTGTAAGGAGCCCATTATCGTCTCCTATGATACTCTTTTCGATTACATTGATGAGCAACCCCTTTTCAATGTCACCGATATCATTGATTTCGGGCAAACCGCTTGGGGACTTGCAACCGCTGATTTCAATGGTGATGGGGCAATGGATTTTGCCACCAGTTCCGCAACCTCTCCATGGACCAGTTCAACGATTTCCATCTTTTATAATAATCATGATCAAAGCTTTACAAGAGCCGATGTCTGGATGTTTGATGATTTCATTCGATATGTCAGTGATTTGGACTGCGGTGATTATGATAATGATGGCGATATCGATTTACTGTATACCTACTCAGAAGCCGTTAATTATTTTAAGATTAATGGAACAGGAAAGCTCCTGATTAACAATGGTGATAACTCGTTTCCCACAGAACGCACGGTGTTCTGGCATGGACCGGGAAGTCCGGACCATCGTGAGGACAATCGGATAAATCCTCAGATCAGTTCAGCAGATTATGACCTTGATGGCGATATCGATTTCATTGTTGGTGATAACAGTGGATGCATCGAATTATATCTGAATGATGGTACCGGGCGGTTTACTAGTGGCGGGATACTTCATGATTACGGTCGGATCAGCTGGGGAGTCTGCTCAGGGGATTATGATAACGATGGTGATATTGATTTTTTGGTATCCGCAGAATATGCTGATTTTCAAGGAGCCATTTATCTGAAGCGAAATCAACAAATGGAGTCCAATCACTCGATCACCTTCACCCAAGATGCCGGAGAACCCCTGTTATATTCTTCTGGTGGGGTGGCAGCGTTAGAGTTGTTTGATGTTGACCAGGATGCGGATTTGGATCTGCTCATAGGAGTCTCTGAAAGAGTCTATCTAGGTATCCAAAATAACAATGGGATTGACATTTATTATATCGGTCAATTACCAGAAAATTATGAAGGATATGGCGATCATCTCCGGCAAGGAGCGATAACAACTGCGGATTACAACCAGGATGGCAAACAGGATATCATCCTTGGTGGGGTCCAGGGAGTCATCCGTTTCTGTGAAAATAGGTATGGTCCGCTTCCCCCGTTCAGACCATCTCTCAGACAACCCAAGGAATTTAATCCTCATAAAGAACTGGAGTTTGGGTTTATGAGCATGGATATCAACAAGGATAATCTTTCCTATTATGTGGAATGGGGTGATGGTACCAACAGTGGTTGGGTCGGGCCATTCACATCAGGTGATGAGATCGGTCTTTCTCATGTTTGGGATGAAACCCTTGCGTATTTGGTCCGGGTCAAAGCAAAGGATGAAGGGGGACTGGAAAGCCTTTGGAAAGAATATGTGCTTATTTTACAGGATGAACCAGCCGATGGTCAGCAACAATTTGAGGAACCCTTGTTTCAGGATGACAATGCGTATGCTTTGATTACACAAAATGATTGCACAAAAATAGTACCATCCCTGCTAGATTCAACCTATGGGATTCAATTATTCCAATCCTAACTTCTTCTTCTTTTCCTCTTTTTTTTAAGGCTATTATCTTCTTCCAGCAATTGTGCAAATTTTATTTCTTCTATTGATGCCCCTTCTGCATCTTTTACAGTATATGGTATTCCCATGAGAATCGTACGTGAATAAATCCTTTTGTTAATGAAGCTTTAAAAATTGTTATAAAACCATTCGTATTGATATGTGAATGTACCTAAAAATCGGGTGGCCATGTATGGTCTATAAATTATTTATCATTTTTAAAAAACTAACCCAATCCATAACAAGATTACTATTCAATTCTGTTGAATTAAAGATATCATTATTTTTTACAATAATGATTTTCCTAATCTGATATTTTTCATCTTCAGTAAAGAGTCTTCCACCGGATTTATTTCGTCACACCTATTTTAGAATTATATTTCTTAACATAATATCTGATTTTTTCAATAAGATCATCAGGAAAAGTTATTTGCGATATTATTTTCTATGTTAAAGAATAATGTATAAAAATCACTGAAGATTTATTCTTTGGTAAAAAATTTTTGGGATCTATATTGAGATTATCCCATCATTATAATCACTTGAGGGTCTCAAGTGTATTTTTCAATTGCTGATACCATTTGTCTATGCAATCTTCTAACTCTTTTTTTGCTTCACTAATTTCATTACATCGATAGATATGATAGTATCCACCCATGCGTATATTTTTTGTTTCTTTGAGGCATAAATTACAGCAAGTCAGTTTTTGTAAAGACCGGTATACCGTACTTCTATCCTTGTTTATCTTTTCTGCTAACTCATCTGCTCGCATCTCTCCAAATTTTTTTAATTTGGTATAAACATCTATATCTAGATTATTTAAGTCAAAAACACATTTTAGTACATCATCACAACATATGTTGTTATATGTTTTGATAAACTTCATCTCTTTAAGTATATGAGTTGGCTATATATAAAATGATTGTGTAGGTTGTTTGCACAAACGTTATATAGTAAATCAATAATTATGTGAAAAAATGACAAAAGAATTAGAAGAAATTAAAAGAAGAGAATTATAGTGATTAAATCTGAAATATATGGACGGTGGAAAAAATAATATGAGTGAAACTATGCCAGATACGCCAATACCTTTAGATGATTCCAACATAGATTCAACGGTTAACAGATATCCAATAATGGTTGTGGATTGTTGGGCGCCATGGTGTGGGCCTTGCAGAATGGTTGGACCCGTTGTAGAGGAACTTGCAAGACAAATGAAAGGAAAAGTTGTTTTTGGAAAGCTTAATGTTGATAAAAACCGTGGGACGTCTATGAAATATGGGATAATGAGTATCCCTACACTTTTAATGTTTAAAAACGGGCAACTCATAGATACTTTTATTGGCGCGATGCCAGAACCAATTCTTAAAGCAAAAATCGAGTCACATCTTTAATTTTCTCTTTATTCACAAAGTATTTACCAATGCTAAGTAAAATGTTCTTTTGGAGCCTTTTATTTTCATCACCCATAGTAATTTGTTTGTGCTAAGAACAAATATTCCACTCAATAATTAAAATGGATGAATAAAATGAATAGTAAGAGGGAAATCTATCTCAAAATCTTGCTGATATGTGGAAAAAAATGGAGGAGGTATTGTTAAGATTATAGATAACAATCTTTTGGAGAGAAACAAAGGAAAAACAGCTGAACGAGCACGAGATATATCTAAACTCGAAACATTAAACAAGAAAATAAAACAATGCGTTAAATGCAGGCTATCTGAAACTAGAACTCAATCTCTATGTGGTGAAGGAAACCCCCATGCTAAAATTATGCTGGTGGCTCAGGCACCAGGAATAAAAGAGGATAAAGAGGGAAGAATGTTTATAGGGCCTTCTGGTAAAATCTTAGATGAGTTGCTGGAGCTAAATAATGTACAAAAAAACACGCTGTACCTGACAAACCTGGTAAAATGTATGCTTCCTAAATATCGTAAGCCTAAACAGGATGAGATAAACATATGCAGTGAATATCTCAACAAGGAGGTAGAACTAATAGATCCTCAGGTGCTTGTACCATTAGGTCATTTTGCAACTAAATACCTGTTTGAGAAGTACCATCTTGAAATACCATCTAAACCAAATTTTTATACACTATATGGTAAACTATTTCTAGTGAATAAACGGAAGATATTACCACTTCAGCATCCTGCAGCAGTTCTGCATGACTCTTCAATTAAAATAGTATTAACAAAAAACTATCACAAGCTAAACGTGCTATCAAAAGATTGCAAATGGTACACTGTATGCCCTATGAAAAGATACTACGAAAACGGATTGCTAGAAAGAAAATGGGTTGATCTATACTGTAAAGGAGACTGGGAAAACTGTGTTCGATACCATATGGAAGAAAACGGAGAACCCCATCCCGATTGGATGCTCCCGGATGGAACCATAGAAGAAGAATTAGAAGGAAATGAAGCTTCAACTTAAAAAAAACAAAGAGGAAGGTGGTTAGAATGCCATGGATAGATAAAAATGAATGTATAGGCTGTGGTGTATGCATAGAGGAATGTCCAGTAAACACAATTTCTATAAATAACGAGAAAGCAGAAATAAATATGGATAATTGTATTCGCTGCGGAACATGTCATGATATATGCCCAAAAGATGCAGTAAAACATGATAGTGAAAAAATACCAGATGAGGTAGAAGCAAATATCGCTAAA
>Ga0272441_10010486_pt1 | contig 14010 bp, 12 predicted proteins | sample SSMProp6N_FD_193582 | JGI IMG/M metagenome (GOLD analysis project Ga0272441, IMG submission 193582) | Marine sediment archaeal communities from Little Sippewissett salt marsh, Falmouth, MA, United States - SSM-Prop-6N | ecosystem: Environmental > Aquatic > Marine > Wetlands > Sediment ... | reverse complement strand
TTGTGTGGTCAAAACAGGCTGTCCAGTGCAACAAGTTTTTAAAAAAGGGGAGTTCCGTGCTTATTTTGGGAGAGTTACAATCCATGCCCAACAGTGAACCTGAAAACGGGTATTTCCCGATCCAGTTGAGCGCGCAATGGATACAGTATCTTGAAAAAGATGCGATACATAATATTTCGGATTTTATGGACGAGGACACGGAAATGTTTCATTCCGGTGACGTCGATGCTTCGGGAACATGACAAAAAACCGCGTATTAATAACCCAATACACTTTGTGCTCCACCGCGTTTTTCCAGTTTGATATCCTGTAAGACCTGTGCCTTTATATTTACCCGGACATATATTCTTTTGCTTGGGCCCGACGGCACCCAGTCAATGTTTGCTTCCCAGCAGTGCAGGTCCCTGAAAAAAGTCATGCTGTGGTAGGCCACTTGTTTCTTTTCCAGATCAATATGCGCGCTGTAGCCAATTCGCCACTTTCTCGTCAGGTTCACTTCCGCGCCCCTGATATCCAGATAATACCTCTTTTGCGGTTTGTTCGGATTTCTTTTATCCAGATTAAAACTAAAATTCAAAGACGTCCTCCAGGGAATACTCAGAGTACTGAAACTGCTTTCATCCTCAAATCTGTTCCCTCTTCTCAGCAAGTCTTCTTCAAGAACGCTCAGGTTCTCTTCTTCCAGCAGGGGGTCCGGTTCTCTGTCGATCAGATCTGTGTTCCGATTATTATTATCCCTCTTCCTGGAATCTTTATCCCCTTTCCCCTGCAGTCGCAGGGAAATATTGAGCCGTAAGGATGTCATTTGCAGGAGATTACCTTTTTTCCAACCCTCGTTTTCAAATAAGTACTGATTCGTCCGGATTCCGCCTGAATAAGAAGTGCCCGCGGTCTCATCCCATCTGTAAAAACTGTGGGTTGTGCTGGCGCTCAGGCTAAAATTACGCGCCGGATTCGCCTGCCAGGATGTTCTCAGATCGGACAGTTTGTTTTTTTCGGCTTCGAAATTAAAACCGGTGCTGAAATCCATAGTGAACAGATCGATCTTTTTTTCTTTTTCTCCAACGCCCTTTTTCATTTGAAACAGATTGCGCACACTTAGACTGAGATTTTTACTTCCCCCGCGGCTGGTGCCGCCAAACCGGTCCTTTTTTTCGCTGGTTCCGTCCGGCGTGACGATCTCCTTGTAATAGCCCCACTGGGGGTCCGAGAAATCCGGTTGATAACGAAATGATACCGAGGGGGTCACCACATGACGAATCGCCTGAATGTCGCCGATACCCGGGGCGAACATACCATACAGTTTGGTGTTCGCCGACGCGTTATAATTAAAAGTGTGCCGGGCCGCGAATCCCTTTACTTTTTCGGATTCTATTTTTTCCGTTTCCCCCTCGTAAAAGTAATTCTGGGTTTCATCGAACCAGTCTTCAGTCGCGCTGAGATTCTGGTTCAGGGACAACCAACCAAAATATTTTTTGGGGCTGGTCAGAGAAAACGCGACATTATGTGTCAGGCGGCGAGTTTTTTCGACTTCTTTTGTGGTGTCGGCGCTGGTTCTGACCAGATATTCCCGTTTTTTACTGAGTAAATTTGAGTTGTATGAAAGGTAAAGCGATTCATACCATTTGGGTCCTCTTCTACGCCGCCGTTCCCCCGGTTTTGGCCTGGATTTGGTTTTTTTCGGTTTAAAGATTTGTGTCTGACCCACCCGGAATGAAACCTGCGGCAAAGTTTGCTGGGTCACATCGTCCTGCAGGTCATGAACGCGCGACAGGTTCATACTCATACTCAGTTTTTGTTTGGGCCAGCTTTTTGAATAGGTCGCGTTTGACCGTAATTCCCGGGTCAGCCGGGTGTTTAGATTGGTGCTAAAATTTTTATAAAAATTTTTGTCGCTGACAAAATATCCCGATACGCTCAAGCGTGATGTCGGATCAATAGTTTGTGAATGGTTGACGCGCATATCCCAGCGCTGGGTTTTATTTGTACCAAAAGTTTTTTTGGTATAGGAACCCGATAGTCGGCCGTTCAATAAATACCTGACATTATAGTTTGCGCCCCCCCTGAAAAGCCAGCCGGACTTTTCAAAAAAATCGACCATCAACCTGGAATCAAAATAATCATTGGGCGCCCAGTAATATCCCATCTCGCGTAAAAAGCGTCCTTCCTGGGCGCTTTCGCCGTAGCGGGGAATGATGATGCCCGATTGCCGGCCCGTTTTGTTGGGAAAGACCGCAAAGGGCAGCGCCGCCATCGGGATGTGCCCCATATACATAATGATGGGTTTGGCGATGACTTTGTCATTCATGATCATTTTTAATTGTTTTGCCCGGAAATGAAAATGCGGATTGCTGTCCAGGTCGCAGGTGGTGAAAGAAGAATTTTTGATATGAAATATATCGGATTTTACTCTTTTGATCTGCTGGCCGGTGTAAAAACCGCCTTCCATCTCTGTCCGTCCTCGCACCACCCGGCCCTTTTCGGTTTTATAATTGTATATCATGGTATCGCCGGACATGGGAGCGTTGCCTTCAACCAGAACGGGTACGCCTTTTAACTCGATTTTCATGGTAGAGTCCGTGGAGGCGCTGTCTTTTTTTACCCATACCGTGTCCGGCAGAGGTTCGGCGATCATCAGATAATTGTTCCAGTCCAGTGTGATCTTTTCTGCTTTTAATGTAATATTTTTATATTTGATCTCCGCTTTGCCGATGAGTTCGGTGGTGCGGTTATCAACATCCGTAAAAATATCGGCGGCATCATAAAAGATCGTCGTATCGATATCGGATTTTTGGGTTTTCGGAGGTGCAAGAGACACGGAATCGGCCCAGGTAGAGTCCGGCTGAACCGTGATCTCCTGCGAATAGGCGGACATGGTAAAAATGAATATTAAACTGAATAATATATATAAAATTGATTTTTTCACGATTGTTCGGTTAAACAAATATTATCTCTTTTTTTTCGGCCATAACAAATTCAGCCGTTCTTTGATCCGTTTTTCCACGCCGTTATCGGTCGGTTTATAATATAGTTTGTTTTTATTCTCCGGCGGAAGATAATCCTGGTCCACGAAACCGCCGCTGTCATGAGGATATTGATACCCTTTGGCATAGCCCATGTCCTTCATCATCCTGGTCGGGGCGTTACGCAGATGCAGCGGCACATCTCCGGGGACCTGGCCCTGAAGATCGGCCGTTGCCCCTTTGATGGCCAGATAAGCGGCGTTGCTCTTTTGCGCCGATGCCAGATAGGTCGTCGCCTGGGCCAGCACAATACGCGCTTCCGGCATGCCGATATAGGTGACCGCCGAAAACGCCGAGGTTGCAACCATCAGCCCGTGCGGGTCGGCATTGCCGATGTCTTCGGACGCCAGAATGATGAGCCGCCGGGCGATAAATTTCGGATCCTCGCCAGACTCCAGCATGCGGGCCAGCCAGTAAATGGCCGCGTCCGGATCTGAACCGCGAACACTTTTGATGAATGCGGATATCACATCGTAATGGTATTCTCCCTTTTTGTCGTATAACAGCGTTCTCCGCTGCATGGCTTCTTCAACCAGTTCGCGGGTTATGGTTCTGTGGTTGTTTTTGTCCGGCTGCGCCAGTTGCGCGGCCAGATCGAGCGCGGTCAGCATATTGCGCGCGTCGCCTCCGGACAGGTCCAGTAAAATTGACCGGGCATCTTTTTCCAGTTTTATGTTTAGCTCTTTTAGTATACTATCATTTGTTAGGGACTGTTCCAAAATGATATCCAGTTCCTGTTGGTTCAGCGCTTCAAGTTTATATATCCGGCAGCGGGACAGCAACGCGGAAATGACCTCGAAACTCGGGTTTTCGGTGGTGGCGCCGATCAGCAAAATAGTGCCGTCTTCAACGCTGTGCAGCAGGGCGTCCTGCTGGGATTTATTGAACCGGTGGATCTCGTCGATAAACAGTATGGTCTTTTGTCCCAGTTTTTTATACTCCTGGGCGCGTTTGATGATCTTGCGGATGTCCGCCACGCCGGCCGTAACCGCGCTGATGGCGTTAAAGTCCGATTTTGTCTCGCCGGCGACGATCCGCGCCAGCGTGGTTTTACCGACACCCGGCGGACCCCAGAATATCATGGAGACCATCCGGTCGGATTCAATCGCCTTGCGCAATATTTTGCCTTCCGCCAGTAGATGCTTTTGACCTACAAAATCTTTTAAAGTAGCGGGACGCATCCGATCCGCCAGCGGACGCCGGGTTGTATCTTTATTGTTTTGACGCGTTTCTTTTGTGAAAAGGTCCAATTTATTTTCTTTTTAATTCTGAAAATGATAAATTTTAATAATTTACAGAAAATTAAGCGCAATTGCAATATTCAATAAATTGTAAAACGTGTGTAATCCACCTTTCAGAATCCACCGGCCCAGTCTCCCCTTGAGGGGAGAATTGAAGAGGGGTGTTCTGTTTTCAGCAAACCGGACATAAAATTATTCCAACGCCCCGGTCCCCGAGTAATCCCGCTTTGCGCATAGGCGTCAACCTAAGGAAAAAACTTTTTGTATATGGTTCATTCTTTTTTTTCGTGATTCATATTTCCCCTCCGTCCCAAACTCCGATTTGGGACGGAATTTGTGAGCGAAACTTTGTTTCGCAACATATTTAAATCCGGTTAAGTTTGGGTAAGAAATGGTTTAACTGATTATCTCAGGGAAAACAAAAACACCTCCTGCGAAAAGCAGAATTTTTTCTTTATCAGCGCAAAATGAAACCGCCCCGCCGTTTCAATGACAGCATCCGCTTTCCGGGGATTGATTCTGTTTCCGCTCGCCCGGCGCAGCGACGTAAAAAGTCCCGGCGGCGAACTTGTGACCAGCATATAGCCATCCGGCTTTAATACGGCGGCACAGCCGGCAAAAAAGTCTTCAATATCGTCCAGATATTCCAGCAGGCCGATGGCCGTTATTAGGGAAAAGGATTTTGCCGAAAAGGGGAGGGTCAACGCGTCCGCAACAACAACTGGGTGGTTTGTGTTCTGAACCGCCTGTTTTGCCATCACAAAACTACCGTCAAAGCCGAGCATTTTTTTAGTGCCGGCAATTAATTGCATGGAGCGTCCGGTCCCGCAGCCGATATCAAGTCCTGATCCTTCCTGCTGCGGGAAGAGCCGCAACAGCTCTTGAATATTTTCCGTTTCGCGCCCGAGGATCCGGCTCAGCGGCCAGGGCTTACGAAACAGGTTGTACAAAGGCGCTTTCAGGTTCCAGAGGTTCATTCGTTAATTTAGATTTAAAGGTTGTGAAAAATTTAAGGGGTACAGATAATTATTTCACTGAATTGAAAATTTAATACTAAACAAAAAGGTCCACATGCCGGAATTTTTCAACATCCACCAGTCCCTGGTCGGTGAGTTTGAGTCTGGGAATGACCGGCAGGGCCATGAATGACAGGGTCATGAGCGGGTCTTCAAGTTTGACGCCCAGTTCACGCGCCGACTCTATCAGGGATTTTGTTTTTTGACTTATTTTTTCCAAAGACTTGTTGGACATGAGACCGGCTATCGGCAGTTTCAGGCATTCGATCACCTGGCCGTCGTTGACCACAGCTATTCCGCCGCCCATTTTATTTATGGTGGTCACGGCCTTGAAAATGTCCCTGTCATCAACACCGGTGACGATGATATTGTGGCTGTCATGACCGATGGAAGACGCAATGGCCCCTTTTTTCAGCCCGAATCCTTTGATCAGCCCTTTACCGATATTACCTGATGCCCGGTGCCGTTCGATGACGAACAAGCGGAGTATATCACGTTTGGTATCCGACACCACTTTCCCGTCTGCCTGTTTGCAGTCCAGTTCCAGGTATTCGGTGGTGATCTGGCGGGGCATAACGCCGATAACCCGGCACCGGTTACCGTTTGCGGGGATGGTGAACTCGTCGCCCTCGAGCCATTTGATGTTCACCGAACTCCGTACCGGGAATTCGGGACGGAACGGCGGTTCGTATACGGCTTTGCCGTTTTCAGCAACCAGGATACCGCTTTTATAAACCTGTTTGAGGTTGAACTTTTTAAAGGAATCGAATACCACTATATCGGCTGTCCTGCCGGGGGCTATGGCGCCCAGCTTGCGCAGACCGAAATATTCAGCGGTGTTGAGCGTGGCCATACGTATGGCGGATATGGGATCGAGGCCGTGTTTAACGGCTGTTTTGATAATATAGTTAATGTGCCCTTCTTCCAGAATATCGTTGGGATGACGGTCGTCCGTGCAGAAAAAACAGCGGCGCTCATTCTCTTTGTTGACGAGCGGCAGCAGATCGACCAGGTTTTTTGTTCCCGATCCTTCCCGGATCATGATAAACATACCCAGCCGCAGTTTTTCCCTCGCTTCCTCCGCCGTTGTGCACTCGTGGTCCGATTCAACGCCGGCGGCGATATAGGCGTTCAGGTCGTTGCCGGACAGACCCGGAGCGTGCCCGTCGACCCGTTTTTCCCCGCCGATCTTGAGCTTGTCAAGTACATCTTTATCATTATTGATAACGCCGGGATAGTTCATCATCTCGCCGAGACCCAGCACCCATTTTTCGCGCAGGAACGGAAAAATATCAAAGGCGCGCAGTTCCGATCCGGCTGTCTCCAGCGGGGAGGACGGCACGCAGGACGACATCATAAAAAATACATTTAAAGGATTATATTTGCTCGAGTCCATCATATAACGGATGCCCTCGTAACCCAGCACATTGGCGATTTCGTGCGGGTCGGCAACCACCGAGGTCGTGCCCAGCGGCACAACGGCCCGGGCAAACTGCGGCACCTCAACCATCGAGCTTTCGATATGCACATGACCGTCGATAAAACCGGGAGCGAGGAACAGGCCTTTTAGATCGACTTTGTTTTTCCCCTCGTATCTGGGTCCCAGACCGATGATGGTATCACCAAGTACGGCGACATCTGTTTCGATGATCTCGGAGGAAAATACATTCACCACTTTGGCGTTTTGCAGAACCAGATCGCACGTTGTGCGTCCCGAAGCCGCATCGATAATATCGCTGATTCGTTGTACTTTTTTTTGATCAAAGAGTCCCATATGAATATTTTAATTTTCAATTTTTTGAATGATCGTTTTTAAAAGTTTTTGCAGCTTAACTCCTGCTTTGTTGGCCATGTCCGTCACCTCTTTGTGATGGAGTTTGGAATCCGACAGGCCGGTTGAAAGATTGGTGATCAGTGATATGCCAAGCACCCGTAAATGTCTCTGGTTGGCGACAATCACTTCCGGCACTGTGGACATGGATACCGCGTCGCCGCCGCATTTTTGCAGCATTCTCACTTCGGCGGCGGTCTCATAACTTGGTCCTGTTACCCAACAAAACACGCCCTGACGCAACGGAATTCCCGTTTCTTGACCTGAATTCAGTGCAATGTCCTGTAATTCCTTATTGTACGGCTCGGACATATCCGGGAACCGCGGACCGAGCAGGTTTTCGGGCCGGCCGATAAGCGGGTTGCCAAAGGCAAAGTTGATATGATCGGTGATCAGCATCAGGTCGCCGGGTTTGAATTCCGGATTCAGGCCGCCGCTGGCAGTGGTGAGAATCAGCGTTTTGATCCCCAGACCGGCAAACAGGTGGACGGGAAAAGTCACCTGCTCAAGCGAATACCCTTCATAATAATGCACGCGGCCCTGAACAGCTAATAGCGGGATCCCGTTTATATCGCCGAAAATCCATTGCCCCTTGTGCCCGGGAACGGTAGATACCGGGTAATAGGGGATGTCTTTTGTCGGTAAAATTACGGTGTTATCCAGACTGTCGGCAAAACCGCCCAGTCCGGAGCCGAGAATGACCGCGATTTTGGGTTTCGATACATTTTGGGTCCGGATGAATTGAAGCGCTTTTTTTACTTTTTCTTTTAGTAACATGGTCTATACCAACATTCCCGCAATACATGCGGTGATCCATGAGGCCAGCGCGCCGCCAAACATGGCCCTGAGCGCGACCCGTGACAGGTCGGAGCGTCTTTTCGGCGCCAGGGCGCTGATACCGCCGATTTGTATGCCGATGGATGAAAAATTCGCGAACCCACACAGCGCGTAGGTCGCGATGACAATGGATCGCGGCGACAGGTTGTTCAGGTCGATGTGTTTTGCCAGTTCCGCGTATCCAACAAACTCGTTTACGGCAATTTTAATTCCCATGAGGTTGCCGACATCCAGGGCCTCTTTCCAGGGGACACCCATAACAAAGGCAAGCGGGGCGAAAATAGTTCCGAACAGCGTTTTCATGCTGCCCGGAAAGATGCCCTTGTATTCTCCCCGAAGCTCATTAAAAGCTCCTCCTAAAAGACGTCCGTCAATGATCCGATCAAAAAAGCCGAACACGGAATCAAAGACCGCGATCAGCGCGATGAAAGCCAGCAGCATGGCGCCCACGTTGACCGCCAGTTTCAGTCCATCCGTGACGCCCTGTGTGGTCGCGTCAAGCAGATTATCGGCGCGTTTGATGTCGGGCATCTGCACATCGCCGGCCGTTTTGGATTTTTGTGTTTCCGGCATCAGTATTTTGGCTAGGGCCAGAGCCGCCGGCGCGGACATGACGCTCGCGGCGATCAGGTGCCCCGGATTGATGCCCATCCGGATATAGCCGGCCAGAACACCGCCGGCAATAGTGGCAAATCCGCCGACCATTATCGCGTGCAGCTCCGATTCGGTCATGTCATCAAGAAAGGGACGAATGAGAAGCGGGGCTTCCGTTTGCCCCACAAAAATATTTGACGAGCAGGAAAGCGTCTCGGCGCCGGAGGTGCCCATGGTCCATCTCATAAAACGCGCCATTATTTTGACGATGACCTGCATAATACCGAGGTAATATAATATGGACATAAATGCGGAAAAAAAGATAATGGTCGGCAAAACCGAAAAGGCGAATTGAAATCCAAAATTGTCAAAATATGCCGGATCGGCGAGATTACCAAATAAAAACAGACTGCCTTTATCCGTAAATTTAAGAAATACATCGACATAATGGGCAAAAGAGGAAAAAATATCTTTTCCGTAAATGTTGCGCTGGATAATCATGCCCAGCCCTAACGGCATGATAACGGCAAATATATACTTAATATAGTTGCTTTTTTTGAATAAATAAAATATGAACATTAACACAATAAGTAAGCCGACGAGTATTGATGAAATATGCAGTTTATCAAAAAAGTAAGATAAAATGGTAATAAAAGCCGATATAATAATTAATAGCCCGGAATATCCAAGGGATTTAAATCTGTTTTCCCCGGATATGATAAAATTTTCAAATATATAAATCAGGATCAAAAAAGCAAATATATACATTCCAATCCAGGATAGTACAGACTCGCTCAGGATGATGGTCGCGAAAAGCAGTTGCAGACCAATACCCCAAATAACCACACGCAGTTTAATGGCAGACCTGTTTTTTGAAAAAATATAGGCCAGTCCTAATAGTACAATTATTCCGATTATCCCAATGAATTTCATATTTATCTCCTCATTCACTCTGGTGATGTATCTTCAAAAATTTCATGACAAAATCTGCATCTCGCTTCATAAATATCACCCGCTCCCACAACAACCCGGTTTGGGTCCGTATTCAAACGCTGGGTCCTGTTGGCCGGTTTACCGCATTTGACGCAGATAGCCAGTGTTTTTGTAATGTATTCGGCAATGGCCAAAAGTTGGGGAATCGGCTCGAATGGTTTCCCCCTGTAATCCTGGTCCAGGCCGGCGACAATAACCCGCTTGCCGCTGTTTGCCAGTTCCTGGCACACATCAACGATGTCACATTCGAAAAACTGAGCCTCGTCAATACCCACTACATCGGCGTCTTTGGCTTTTTCCAGGATTTCCGCGGCGGACATTACAGGCTGGGATGAAATTTTTTGTTCGTTATGGGAAACAATATGGTCTTTTGAAAAACGATCATCTATTTTGGGTTTAAAAATAGAGACCCGGAGTTTCGCGATTTCCGCTCTTTTCAAACGGCGAATAAGCTCTTCGGTTTTACCGCTGAACATACTGCCGCAAATGACTTCTATCCAACCTGTGCCCGTGGGTGCAATGCTTAACATTCGGTTCTCCTGTAAAAAAAGTAAATATTATTTTTTAAAAATCCAAAATAAAAGGGATAAAATGACTGAAATTATAATACACGTGACAACCGGAAAATATAAAGTTGTATTGCCTTTTTTATAAATGATATCACCGGGCAGTTTCCCGGGATTGATTCCGATACGGTTTAATACAATAACAACAAATCCCGTTAGTATCAGAAAAAGACCGGTATATATTAATAATTTGCCAATGTTAAACATGATATCCTTTTTGTTTCAAGAGCGACAAAATGTCTTTTAAATGTAAACGCGTATTTTCACCGTTAATTATATAGTCGGCGTGTTGTTTGGACGGCAATACGTATTTCAGACACATCGGCCTGACGGTGTTCAGGTATTGTTTAATAACGGACTCCGCGGAGCGGCCCCGTTCATTTATATCTCTTTGCAGCCTCCGGATAAAACAAACATCTAACGGTGTATCGATAAAAATTTTATAGTCAATTAATTCGTTTAAAGCGGGCGCGACAAATAATAAAATGCCGTCAAGAATGATGATGTCAGCACTATCTGTTTTGTGGGTTTCTTTTTTACGGTCATGTACTGTAAAATCGTAAACAGGCTGGTCAATGGGGCGCCCTGATTTCAGCGTTTTAATATGCTCAACGAATAGTTCAAAATCAATGGCGTCCGGGTGATCATAGTTTACAATTTCTCTTTCAGCTAAAGAAACTGCAGATTGTTTTTTATAGTAGGAATCCTGAGAAATGAACAGGGACCGTTGGTCAAGTTCTGACTGTAGCTTTGACGCAAAAAAACTTTTACCCGAGCCGGAAGCTCCGGCTATACCAATAATTAAAATGTTTTTATTTTTCCGGCTCATCTTTTAAAAAATTCTTATCAAAAGCATATGAATACAGATCAGACATTTGTAATATTTGATAATTTGTGGAATCGGATACCAGTATAACTTTAATATCCTGAGCGAGGTCCCACAAGACCTGACGACACGCGCCACAGGGGGGACAAAAATTTTGTGCTGAGGACGCAATAGCAATCGCCTGAAATTCCGTTTCACCTTCCGAGACGGCTTTGAACAAGGCGACCCTTTCGGCGCATATACTCAATCCAAAAGAACTGGATTCGATATTACATCCCGTATATATTTTACCTGCCGCGGTTAAAAGGGCGGCCCCAACTTTAAAATTGGAATAGGGCGCGTAGGCATTTTCCAATGCTTGCAGTGATTTTGAAATTATATTTTCGTATTTCATCAAGTGTTTCAAAAAAAATCCGAGGTAAAACCTCGGATTTAATTTTAAAAACCTCATTTTTGCTCGAGTCATTTAGAACGGTAAATCATCAGACTCGTTAGCATCCGGTTCTTCGACATGAGATTCAGTGGGAGGAGGCGGCTCTACTCCACCGGAATCAACGTCGCGCGCGTTACGGCTTTCCAGCAGTTGCATACTATCAGCCTGAATTTCTGTTGTATATCTTTTGTTGCCGTCTTTATCCTGCCAGGATCGGGTTACAAGTTTACCCTCAACATAAACTTTTGTTCCCTTTTTAGCATATTTTTCGATCATTTCCGCAAGCTTACGCCAAATGACCACACGATGCCACTCCGTGTTTTCATTCTGGGAGCCATCCTGTCCCTTCCATGAAGTATTGGTTGCTACTGATAAAGTTGCAACGGCGACACCTGCCGGAGTATATTTTAGTTCCGGATCCTGCCCCAGTCTGCCGATTAGCATTACTTTGTTCAATGTGCCTTTACTATCGAAAGCCATGAAATCCCCTTTTTAAAAGATGAATTTATCAATTTTTACTTTGCAGACTATCTTAATAATAATTTGATAAATAGTCAAGCCATTTTTTATGCTTTATTTTTTGCCTGAAAATGAATAACTTAAAGTTTGCTTGTGAACTTTTATGTATAAATTAAAGGAAGATTATGATAAATACATCCTATCATATTGTCAAAATGGAAGAACTTGACGAGTATGACGACATGTGCCGTATTAAAGAATCCGGCGACGTACACAATTTAATTTTATCGATCCGGAATGCCGGTTTACTGTCACCCATATATGTACAGAGAAAGGGCAGTCATAAATACAGGCTGGTGACGGGTTTTAAGAGGCTTGCCGCTTTAAAGGCCCTCGAGAAAAATAATGTGCCGGTATTTGTTATTGAAGATGATCTGACTCCGTTGCAACTATTTGAAATAGCGTTACAGGAGAACCTGTCCGGGCAAAAATTCAAACCCTCGGAAAATTCGATTATTTTAAAAAAATTGTATGATTTTGGTGTGGAGAGCAAAGATATAATAAAAAATTATCTTCCTTTATTGGGATTCGGACGAAATCCCAAAGTGTTGGAACTCTATAAGGACCTGTATAAGCTCGAAAAATACTGGTTAGGGGCGCTGGATAATGACCGTATCTCCATCGATCTGGCATTTCTGCTGGTAAATGCGAATGAAACAGACCGGCAGGCTTTCTGGAATGTTGTCGATAATCTGAAAGCCGGGAAAAACAATCAAAAGGAATTTTGGTTTTTATGCCGTGATATTTCCAGAAAAGAAAAAACCAGCTTGAAGAGTATGCTGGAGTCCACCGAAATCCAACAAATTCTCGAAAATCAGGTTTTAACTTTTGTGCAGAAAACAGACCGTTTTAAGAATCTGTTATGGGAAAAAAGATACCCCACATACATGAAAGTCAAACAGGAATATAATACTATTATGAAAAGCGCCAAATTACCCCCGGGTGTGAATATAATGCATCCCCCGTATTTTGAAGGTGAGAACTACGGCGTTCATTTCGAGTTTGCAAGCGAACAGGAATTTATACAAAAGATACAATTGTTACAATCCGTAAGTGAAAAGGGAATTATTAAAGCGTTACTGGAATTGGTATGAACAGAATAAGTAATATAAAAAAATATCATCCGAGGCGGATCATTGAGGAAGAGGCCGTTCAGAATACTGAAATGAGCCGGCGAATAAAAAATTATTATCCTCATATTAAAGTTGAACAAATCAATGATGCCAATATTATCATTGAACAGGCGACAAAACAGGAAAAGGAAAAATGGCAGAACACCCTGCTGCTTGCGCGACAGAGAGGTCCTTTTTTACGGTTATGTCCCGGGACTCAAAAACATATTTGCTGTTTGTATCATAATCTTGATGTCGTTGCCGGGTGTGATCTGGGGTGCAGTTATTGTATATTGCAGGGCTATATCAATAATCCGCTCATTACGGTTTACTGTAATCATGATGATATGTACGCGGAACTGGACCGAACTCTGAAGGGGCATCCGAATCAATTTTATCGTATCGGATCGGGAGAGTTAAGCGATAGTCTGACTTTTGATTATTTTCTTGACCTGGGCGCTGAACTGGTCAATTATTTTGCCGACAAACAAAACGCCATTATAGAACTTAAATCAAAGAATATTCATATAGAAAATTTACTCGGTCTCGAGCACAACCGCAGAGCCGTTATATCGTGGTCAATGAATGCAAAGACAATGAGAGAGAGTGAAGAACGGCATACACCCGATATTGAAACACGGCTGGAAGCCGCCCGCGAAATTCAAAAGGCCGGTTATTGGCTTGGATTTCATTTTGATCCGATGATATATTTTGAGAATTGGGAGGACGGTTATCGTGAAACGGTCGACAAAATATTCAGTTTTATCAAACCGGAGAATATAGCCTGGATCAGTCTGGGCGCGTTGCGATATCCTCCGGTACTGGATGATATTATACGGGAAAATCACCCGGAAACTGATATTGTACTGGGTGAATTATTACCCGGACGGGATAAAAAATTGCGGTATTTCAAATCAATCCGCATCCGGATGTTTGAAAAAATGTATTCCTGGATAAAAGAGTATTCCCCTGAGGTCTGTGTTTATTTGTGTATGGAGAGTAAAGAAATATGGAAACGG
>Ga0272441_10010485_pt1 | contig 14010 bp, 19 predicted proteins | sample SSMProp6N_FD_193582 | JGI IMG/M metagenome (GOLD analysis project Ga0272441, IMG submission 193582) | Marine sediment archaeal communities from Little Sippewissett salt marsh, Falmouth, MA, United States - SSM-Prop-6N | ecosystem: Environmental > Aquatic > Marine > Wetlands > Sediment ... | reverse complement strand
TTATTTTTTATTTGTTTATCATCTAATTTGATTCCAAGTAATTTATTTACATGGTTAGTATCTAGTTTAGCTTTTTCAGGAGTTAAATCTGGAGTTGTATAGTTGGTTTTAGGATGTTTAATATTCATTTGATAAATTTCTCCTCCAAGATCTGCAAACATTGTAACTAATATGTTTAATGTTTTTTTCAGAGAATTAATATCAAAACCAGAACATTCAATAAAAATATCTTTTGTTTTTTCAGATATTTTTCCTGTTTTATGTGAATTAATAATTGGAGGCATACTAAGTATCTCATTATTTGCGTCAGTAAATATAGGATATTCTTTTTTGTCTCTTAAAAGATGAGCATAATCTCTTCCTGTTGAAAGTTGACTTAATATTTGTTTTCCTGTCATTTCCTTATTAGCTTCTAAAGGAACAAATTTAATTTTATTAGGATCTTCTGCTAAATATTTTATAGGAAGTTTGATTTTTTCAAGAGGATAAATTCCTATTGCTATTTTTTTTCTATTTCTTCCAAAAGTATTATGTATTTTTTCTTGAATATCAATAACTTCTTTGATTTTGTCGTCGGTAAATTTAATATTTTTAATAATTGCACAAGCAGTATATGGTCTTACTTCAAGAACAGATTTATCTATAGTTATTTGATAATCTTTTTCTGGTTTGTTGATTTTATATTGTTTAAGTCCTTTTTTCTTTCCTAAAAATCCTAAAAAAGCTCTAAGATAGCCATGCATACTTAATAAGTCAGGTCTATTTGGAAATATTTCTATTTCTATTTCATCTTTTGTTAGAGATTCAAGAGGGGTTCCAAACATATGAATTTGTTCTTGCATTTTTGGAGTTAGTTTTACATATTTTTCAAATTCTTTTCTTGGAAATTTTACATTTGCCATTTTAAGATTTCATCCAGGCTTTTTTTTGCCTTAATTTAGTTAAATTATTTGCATATAATTCTCTAAGATCTTGAATTTTATAATAATCCATTAAAGTTCTATCAAAACCAGGGCCCCAAGCTAAAATTGGAATCCATTCTCCTAATAAAGGCACTACTACTTCTGGTCTAAATATGCCTGATCCTCCTAATTCAAGCCAAACTTTTTTTTCAGGATGATATGCTGATATTTCAACACTTGGTTCTGTATATGGAAAATATGCAGGAGCAAATCTTACTTTTTCAAAACCCATTTTTCTAAAAAATTCTTTTAAATATCCTAATAAGTTTCTAAAATTAGCATCTGGATCTATAACAATTCCTTCTGTTTGATTAAATTCAAAACCATGACTCCAATCAACTGTTTCATTTCTAAAACACTTTCCAATAGCAAAGAATTTTCCTTTTCTTTGTTCTTTTGGAAGCTTGCTTAATTTGTATAATGTTCTTGAAGATAAACATGTTGTGTGAGGTCTTAATAATACTTTTTCTGCTTCTTGTTCTTTCCAAGAATATTGCCATCCCTTACTTCCTTTAACACCAGATTCATGAGCTTTTTTTACTTTATTAAGTATGTTTTTTTCAGGTAGTTTTCCTTTTAAATTTTTAATATAAAAAGTATCTGCTAATTCTCTTGCTGGATGATCTTGAGGTTGAAATAATGCATCAAAATTCCAAAATCCAGTTTGTATTAAGTCTCCAGTCATTTCTTGAAAACCTAGTTCTGTCCATATTTTTCTTCCATAATCAATAGCTTGATTAACAAAATGTCTTTTTCCTCCTGTTATTTTTGGAACTTGAGAAGATATATCATATCTTCTGAATTTTTTGTTTTTATATGAGTTTGATTTAATGATTTCAGGCGTAAGAACTTCAATCATATTTTCTGAAGAAGATAAATCCTCAGAAATAAGTTTTTCTCCAAGTTTTGTTAGTTTAAAACTAATAATATTTTTATCATTAATATTAATAATATCTTTTCTATTTTTTAAAGATTCAACTGCAAATCTCTGCTCGTCTTCAAGTTTATCATATTCAAGTGGAAGCTGTTCTATTAATTGTTCTTCTAATGTTTTCTTAATTATATTTTCTTTTTTTTCATTAAGCTTTATTTTTCCTTTGTCGAGGAGAATCACTGCTTTTTTCTTTAATACTCCTAATGCTGCCTTAAATTCATTATCAGATAAATTGCTTTGTTTTTTTGCATCTCCTAAGCTTATTGGAGAGTTTTCAGATATTAGATTTATTAAAATTCTTTCAGGCAAGCTTTTTTCTTTATATAATAAACCATTGACTCCTAATTCTATTATTTTCTTTTTATTTGATTTTATTTTTATTATATCTTTATTACTTAAAAATTCAAGAGATCTAAGCACTGCTGCTTTGTTTAATTCTGCTTTTTCAGCTATATCTTCCATTGATTTTTCTCTAAGAAAAGAAATTATTTTTCTTTCATTTGGAGATAAAGATTCAATTATTGTTGTGATTTCTTCTTTTTTACTCATAATATATTGATACTATTTTAATTTAAAAAACCTTCTTCTATTGCTTTTTTAGCTTGTTTAGTAGAAGCTTTTAAACTTAATAATAAAGATTGAAGTGTTTTTTTATTATAATCTCCTAAAAATACTAGGTCTGTTTTTGTTTTCTTGCATAACATTATATTTTGCCTTAATCTAGATAAGGAAATTGCCTTTTCTATATCTGATTTTTTGATTATTTTATTAATATCAACTGCTATTTTAATATTATTTTTTTTAGCTAGTTTGCAGAGAGGTTCGTTTAAACTTGAATCTCTTTGTTTCATATAATCTTTTTTTTCTATCTCTTCATTAATAAGAAATATGTTTATTTTTTTGTTTTCTAAGATTTTTTTATTGAAATTATCGTCCTGACTTGTTATAATTATCTGCTTGTTTTTTGAAGCTAAGCTGTCTATTTGCTTTCTAGCTTGATTAATATTGCTCGTATTTATTATTTCCATTTTAGAATTAATCTATAACAGTGCCTATAAATCTTTTGTTATTAAGTAAATTATCAAGATTTTTTGGGTTTTTTCCAAGTATATATGCTTTTATTTTGTTTTTCTTGATAATTGAAACAGCTGTCTGATCCATGGGAATGTTTTGACCTGGTTTGTATTTTAGTTTAGTTATCATATTATATAACTCTTGTCTTGATATGTTTGGAATTAGTTTTGCATTTTTGAATTTTTTAGGGTTTTTTGTATGAAGTCCTGAAACATTTGTTAAATTAATAAAATCTGCTTTAAAATAATCAGCAATTTGAGCAGAAGTTGCATCACTTGTTTGATTTGGCTTATATCTTAAGCCTCCACAAAAAACAATATTGTTTTTTCCTAATAGACTTTTTACATGTTTAATATCATGGGGAATTCCTTGATCTGGATCTTTTCCAAAAAAATAACTCATAAATCTTGCATTTAATCTTGTGACAGAAATTCCTATAAGGCTTTGTAGATAATCTGATTTTTTTTCATCTCTTAATATTTTTATATATTTTCTAGCTACTGTGCCTCCTCCACAAACAATTACAAATTTGTATTTTTTGGTATTTTTTTTAATGATTTTTCTAAAATTTCTTAAGAAATTTAGGTCTATTTTTTCAGGAACAATTAAACTTCCTCCGAGACTTATTACTATTACCCTCTTTTTCATACTATTATATAGAATTATATTTTATAAAACTTCTTATTATACTGTGAAAAGCCTATTATCAATCGTAAGACACCTAGCGGTTTCTTTACATGTCAACTTCCCTAGAAATAGGATTATTTATACTGTAAATAATCTATTATCAATCGTAAGACACCTAGCGGTTTCTTTACATGTCAACTTCCCTAGAAATAGGATTATTTATACTGTAAATAATCTATTGTCAGAAACATCAAATACTTTTAATCTAGCTCCTGAATCCAACCAACCATGCGCATAGCTTAAACATGAGAAAGCATTAATATAATCCTCTTTATCTTGAAAATGCTGGCTATCAGAAAGATAAGCTTCAACCATCTCAATTATCTCTTTAGCCTCGCTATTTCTGTCTTTTACTATGTTTTCTTTAGCCATAGCTAAGGCTTGTTGAGTGATTTTTCTATATTTTTCTATTTTTTCAATTGTTATTTTATCTTTCATCTTAATCCTTACTATATATATTGGGTTATTTAAGTTTTTGTAATATACTTCTCAACATTATACTTATGAAAATAAGGATTAGACCACAGAAATGGTTTAAAAAAGGATTATCTAACTTAGATAAAAGAGGGAACAGGGGGTTTGGTGATGCCCCCTTTTTCTCTGAATTGTATGGGAAATAACTTTCCCCTAACAAGTCACCCTTTTATAGAGTTTAACGGTTTCTTAACATGTCAGAAATCAAAGATTTCTGAGCATCATCAAGAATATATAATTTTTGAGATGTCAACTTCCCTAGAATTACAAGTCACCCTTTCTAAAGTTAGCGTCTTCCACTTATTGGAATGGGTCTTGGAGTTAGAGGAGGCATTTGTTCAGGGATATTAGGATTTTTTAGATTTGAAGGCATTCTTAATGGAGGAAAAAATGTTTTTGATATTATGAATTTTGAAGTTGTAAGAGAAGAAACAACAGCTGTTATTGTAAGATTTTTTACTCTTGCTTTTAGCATACCCTCAATAAGAGGTATTCTTGCTTTTTCAGAAAAATCTTTTATAATCTTATCTATTTCTTGTTTACTGAGTTTTAGGTTTGTATTGGTTATAGAACCTGCTTTTTTAATTAAGATATTTTTATCTTCTCCTTGGCATTCTATTTGAGTTATTGTTGGATCTCTGATAAAAACCCTTATCTTGCCAAAATCTATTTCTTTAGGTTCTTGTATTATAAGCTTTCTTCTGAATAGTCCAAATCTTGGTTTTGGACTTGTTTCAGCTTGTTTTGTAGATATGGGCCTTATTGGAGTAGGAATAGGTCTTTGAGCTGGTTTTTGAATCTGTTCAGGGATTTGTTTTATGGGTTCTTTTTTAGGTGTTTGAACAATAGGCTTTTTTTTAGGAGGAACCATCATAGAGGGAATAAGTTCTTGTTTTTTTTGCATCTCCACATGCATAACTTCTTTTGGTCTAGCATCAATATATTTTGATCTTAATTTTTGAACCTCTATTTCTTTTTTAATCCTCTTGTCTTCTTTTTCAACATGAATTACTTGTTGAATCTCTAAAGCTCTTTTTATTATTATTTCATATACAAATTTTTCAAGAAATAGTTTTTTTGGTTTTAATTGCATTTTAATGAAACCTAAAATCTTGGAAGAGGTTTAGGACGAGGTTTTGGCTCTGTAGATCTTGCAGTTGGAGCTGAAGAACTCTTAAATGCATTTTTTTCTATTCTTTTTAGAGCATTTTCAATTTTTTTGTTTTGGTCTAGGATTATATTTAATTTGTCTTCAAGTTCTTTGTTTTCGTTGCCTATTTCTCCTTTTTCAAGTTTTTCATTAAAGGCTTTTGCAGAACTTTCAAATAAATTAAGCATAGAAGACATTTCTTTGGATAGTGATTCAAATTTTACAGACATATTTGTTAGAACTCTTTGTAAGACTATAAAGTTTTCAATAAGAAGCTTTTCTGTAGATTTTTTTATTTTTTTTAAGGGTATCTCTTTTTTTGGCATAACATTAGTAAGAATAATTAATTTATAAAGTTTCTTATGAGAAAGATTTAAAAGCAGAAAATCCATTAAAATAATATGATTAAAAAAAGAGTGTTTTTATTAATTTTATTCTTATTTGGAATCTTACCTTTTATCTCAGCTGGGATAGATAGGCCTTGCGATCTAGATGTGAGTTTAGTAAGTCAAGATCCTTATCCTGCAATGCCTGGAGATTATGTAAAATTAGTTTTTCAAGTAGATGGGATTGCAGATGAAGATTGCGGAGAAGTAACTCTCGAATTAGAAGAGAAGTTTCCGATTTCCTTTGATCCTGGACAACCTTCTAAATTAGGAGTTGATTCTGGATATTATACTAGAACTTTTAAGTCTTTTTTTATTGTTCCTTATAAAGTAAGAGTAGATGAAAATGCATTAGATGACGAGAATCCAGTTACAGTTACTCTTGATTCAAATATAGGTACTGTTAAATATGATTTTAATCTTACTGTAGAGGACTCAAGAGTAGATTTCGAGATTTATGTTAAGGATTATGATTTAGCAACTAATATTATGACTTTTGAGATATTAAATATAGGAGAAAATGATGTTGAAGCTTTAACATTAAAAATTCCAAAACAAGATAATCTTGAGATAAAAGGTCCTAATGTTAATGTTGTAGGAGATTTAGATAGTAATGAATATACAGATGCCGAATTTGAAGCAATATCTTCAGGAGGAGATATTGAGATAGAGATTTTGTATACTGATGGTATTAATGTTAGAAGAACAACAAAATCTGTTGTTAATTTTGAGCCTGATTATTTTATAGGAAGAAAGGCTGATGAGAAAAAAAGTCCTGTTGGAAGCTATGTTGTTATTGCAGTTATAGTTATTCTTATTGTTTGGTTTGTGATTAGAAGGATGAAGAGGAAAAAAAGGAAAAGAGGAGAGAGGTAGTTTTTAGTATAATTCTGATTTTTTAATAGCTACAATAGAACGTTAATAAACAGATCTTAAAAATTCTGATTTTCTAGTATTTAATTCTTCTAAAGAAAACCATTTTAGTTTTTCGTTTTCATCTGAAGCCATATTCTCAATCTTGCCTGAACACTTACCATAAAAAACTATATTTATATGTTGATTATGATGTTTGACTTTATCAAATTGTACTCTCGCTCCTGAAAAAATTGTTTCAGGGTATTCTTTTTGGTTTGGTATAAATTCAAATTCTGTTAAACCTGTTTCTTCTTTAACTTCTCTTTTTATAGCCTGTATTGGATTTTCTCCAAATTCTATGTGTCCTCCGATAGGTATCCATTCTTGAAGATTATTGTTCCATGATAAAAGTACTTGTTTATTTGGATTAACTAAGAATATTGTTGTTACCCAACATTTGTCTTTCCAATTTATTTCACCCATAGAATTTAGATTTAATAAGGTTTTTTAAATAAATCTTTTGTAGAGAATATAAGTTTTTTTAGTATAATAATCCTTATAAGTATAAAACTTATTCTTCGATTATGTTTAATATAAAGTCTGTAAAAGATAAGAGAGAATTAACAATGTTAGGAGAGTTCTTATTAGGACAAAGTCAGTTTTATCCTAATTATGGTTTATGGGTAGCTGAAAAGTGTATTCCTAGAATAGAATCAGGAGAATATCAAAACATTGTAGTCCTATCTGATGGAAATGTAATCGGAGAAGTTGTCTATAGAGAACTTGATGATTCAACAACAGAAATTAAAAATTTTAGAATAGATTCACAATATAGAAGAAGGGCTTTAGGAAATCTTTTAATGAGTCAGATAGAGTTTTTAAATCCTGGAAAAAATCTTAGAGCAGACATTACTGTTAATAATTTCCTAGGAGTTGAATTTTTTGTTAGGAATGGATTTCATATAATAGGCCTAGAAGACCTTTATGTTAGGGGTCAAGGAGAATATATAATTGAAAAACCATCTAGAACTCCCAAAACCCTAGTTTCCCCTTAGCTTCTATAGGTTTAATTCTTTTAACATCTTTTAATATAAATCCATATTCTCCCCAGCCTTCATCTGCTAAATGTTTATTTTTATCATTTTCAAATTCTTGATTATTAATATATTTTTTGACATCAATAAGATTAGCCTTGCCAATTATTTTTCCAGTAGGTAATTCTTTAAACCCAAATTTTTTCATAGATTTTTCATGAGGATTTTTTGAAGCATGTATTAAAAATTCTCCTCTGAATTTAGTATTCCATCTTCTAAGTTCTATTGTTTTTTTGCCTTGAAGGATTAATTCTGCAAATGGTTGTTTTAAGGATAAGACTTTCATTTTTACTCATATCTCAAAGCCTCAACAGGATTTATCCTTGAAGCCTTTATCGCAGGCCATGCTCCAGAAATAGCTCCTGTAAGCGTAGCAAACACTATCAAGCCTATAAACATGCTTGTTGAGTAAAAAGGGGTGAGAAAACCCCATCCAGATGCTTTAAGAGCAGCATCTGTTCCACTTGTAATTATATATCCAAATAAAACTCCTGCAACTCCTGCTACAAACCCTAAAAATCCAGATTCAAAAAGAAAGATATTAAATATTCCTGAATTTGTTGCTCCAACAGCCTTCATAATTCCAATCTCTCTTGTTCGTTCTAATACAGAAGTAATCATTGTATTAGCAGTATTAATTGCTGAAACAACCATAGCAAAAAGAGCTATAATAATTACAAAAGCAGAAATACCATTTAATACTTGGCTATAGGTTTCCAAAAGATCATTCCAAGATTGAACAAAAAAATCTTCTTTTCCTTTTTCTAAGTCTCTTGAGTTTCTTAATCTTTTTTCAACTCTTTCTATGATATTATCAATCTTAGTTATATCTACTCTAGCTACTATCATATTATATCCTTTTACATCTCCTTCAAATAAGTCAAATAACTCATCATTAGTCATATAAACTTGAGAATCATCCTGAGGATTTCCTACTTCGTCATAAAAACTTACTATTCTATAATCTTCTCCTTGTATTTCAATCTTATCATTTATATCAAGAGGTTTTTTGAATATCCTGTCTTTAATATGATAATTATATCCTAATATTACTTTTCTATTATCTCCTGATTTTAGCCATCTTCCTTTATATAATCCTAAATTTCCAAACATCTCCCAAATAATAGGAGTTTTTGGGTCATAGCCTATAACAAAACTATATATTTTTTGATCACCTTTTTTTATTTCTGCTGTTTTTATATAGTTTCCTGAAGCTTCATAAACTCCAGATGTTTGTTGAATAGCTCTTAAATCGCTTTCTGTTAATGCAAAAGTATCATCTAATCCTGGGGGTCCTGCTCCTCTTGGCATTATTGTTAGTTTATCTGCAGTTGTTTCTGTAACAAAATCATTTACATAACTTTGTAATCCTATACCATAACTAACAAATATAAAAATAGTAGTAATTCCTACAAATATGCTTAATACTGTAAGAAAACTTCTCATTTTTCTATGTGATAGATTTCTTAATGAGTATTTTATTTCTTCTTTACCTATGATTATTGCCATTTTTTCATGTTCTTAATGCTTTAACTGGATCTTGTCTAGCAGCTTTAATAGCAGGAGCAATTCCTGATATGCTTCCAATAATAAAACTTCCTGCTAAAGCAGATGTAATTAAAATAATATCAATTTGAGGTCTAGAAATAACTCCTAAAAAATTATTTAATGCTAATGTTCCTAGATAACCTATACTGGCTCCTAATATAATCCCTGCTATTCCTCCAACAAGCCCTAATAATCCAGCTTCAATAAAAAACTGGAGAAAAATATCTGAGTTTTTTGCTCCAATCGCTTTCATAATCCCTATCTCTCTTTTTCTTTCTAAAACAGAAGTAGTCATTGTATTGACAATGCCTATTGCTCCAACAATTATAGAGATAGAAGCAATCATAACTACAAATACTTGAACTCCTCCTAAAATCTGATTAACTGTTCTAAGGGCTGCTTCAGGTGTCTGAACAGTAAAATCTTCTTCTCCTTTATCAACATCTCTGTTTTTTCTTAAAACTTCTTCTATATCTTCTTTTGCTTTATCTATTAAATCTTTGTTTTTGACTTTAGCGTCAATAACATCTACTTCGTCTCCATTTCCTATTAAATCTTGTAAATAATCTTGATTAATATAAATCCCTCCATCTGTAATAAAACTTCCTGCTCTTTCTAATATACCAACAACTCTAAAATCTCTATCTGAAATAGTAATTGTATCTCCTGGCTCTATTTTCTTAGAAAATCCTCCTGTTCCTGAATAAAAGTTATGTCCTAATAAAATCTTATTTGTATCTCCATCTTCTAGTAATCTTCCTTTTTCTATTTCTAATTCTGAGAGATCATAATAAAAATCTCTGTTTTCTCCAGAAGGAACAGATATAGCAAAACTAATAATCTGTTCGTCCTTATATTCTACTTTTATAGATGGAATAATTAAACCTATTGCTCTTTCTACTGTGTCTAGTCTTTCTATATCCTCTACATCTTGTTCTGTCAATGGATTAACAACTCCTGATCCTGGAGGTCCAAATCCTGTTACCCCTCCTGCTTGGATTGTTATTAACTCTGTAGAGGCTGTTCCAAACTGAGAAGTAATCCCAGTTCTAAGGCCTTGTCCTAAACTTATTAAAGCAACTACAATAGTGATTCCTATGAAGATTCCCAAAAGTGTTAACCAAGATCTAATCCCTCTTTTTTTAAGATTTTTAAAAGCTAATGAAAAATAATCACTTAACATGTGATTACCTCCTTTTCCTGTGGTTAGGAAGATTTTTCCATGCTTTTCCTATTTTTTTTGTTACTTTTACTACTTTTCCATCCCTTATCCAGAAAATAATATCTGAATGTTTTAATGCTAAGTCAGGATCATGAGTAATCATTACTATTGTTTTTCCTTTATCATTTAGATTATTAAGAAATTTTAATACTAAGTCTCCTGTTTTTGTATCTAAATTTCCTGTTGGCTCGTCTGCTAAAATAACATCTGGATCATTAGATAATGCTCTAGCAATAGCTACTCTTTGTTGTTCTCCTCCTGATAACTGGCCAGGATAATGAGTCATTCTTTCTCCTAATCCTATTTCTCTTAAAATTGATTCTGCTTTTTCAATTCTTTCTTCTTGATCTACTCCTTGAAACATCATAGGAAGCATAACATTTTCTAATGCTGTAAGGTTAGAAATAAGATTAAACTGCTGAAAAATAAAGCCTATTTTTTTACCTCTTATTTGGGCTAGATCTGATTCTGTAAGGTCTGATATATCCTGATTATCAAGTAAAACTCTTCCTTTTGTAGGATGATCTAAACTTCCTACAAGATTCATACTTGTAGATTTTCCAGATCCACTTGGACCCATAATTGCTACAAATTCTCCTTCTCTTACAGAGATATTAACTCCATCTACTGCTTTTACAAGTGAATGGCCATATCCATAATATCTTGTTACGTCTTTAAGTCTGATTATTTCTCTTTTTTTCTCTTTTTGTTTCATAAGAATAATTATTAAACAGGATTTAATAATGTTTGGTTAATAAATGATTTATATTAATCAAGCTGCTTTCTGATCTTGAAAAAAATAATAAGCTTCTACTTCATCTCTTATATTCTGATTATCTAATTTGATTCTTCCTAATAAGCTATCTTTTCTAAGAAAATATTGAAAATATCCTAGATCTTCTAATAATACTGAGGCGTATTCAAAATCCTCATTATCTAATGCATTACAGTACTCTTTGGCCATTACAAGAAAATATTGTTCCCTTGTTTTTCTTAATCTTTTTGATATTTCTTGAGATATTACTTCTGATGTTTCAGTTGCTATTTTTACTAAATTCCAACAATTTTTTTCTAGATATTCTCCAAATTTTTCTCTACTTTCTGTTAAAGAAGAAACCAGTTCTGTTATTGTTTTTTCTGAAAAAGGTCTTAAATCCATTTTAATTAAGTTGCTCTTTTTTAGATTTATTAGAATATGCTCTTATGATTCTTCTTATAGCGTTGTTATCTCTTAAGGACATTCTTCCTAAAAAAGTTTGTTTATTTAGAAAGTATTCCTGATATTTTCTTAATTCATCATGATAATTTCTGCTAAGTTCAAAATCTTCTTCATCTAAAGCTTCTAGATAATCTTGAGCTATTTTAAGAAAATATTCCTCTCTTTCTTGTTGAGGTCTTTTTATTATATCAATACATATTCTCATACTATGGCCTCCTATTTTTCCAGCTTTTGAAGCATTACTTTCTGATATTGCCTCACTAAAATCTCTTTTAGCTTGTTCTAATTCTAGCATTAGTTCATAGATATTTCCTTCATAATCAAGTCCGTTATTTGATAACATTTTAATTAAAATTTAAATTATTAGCTTGATTAAAAATATGTGCTAAATCTTTTAACTCAGAAACAGGAGTATTCCTAAGATCTAAAGATCCTAGACCCTCCTTATCTAGGAAACAATGTTGATAATATTGTAAGGCTTGATAAATTCGAGAATCTTCTTTTCCCCCTCCCATATCTCTTAAAAAACAATAAGTAGGAAGAACAGACATAAAAAATTCAGTTCTGTGATATAATGATTTTTTATTTATCATCTGAGAGATTATCTTTGTTCTAGTTGCTTTTTTAGAAGCCTTTCTTGTTTGACCTTGAGCAATATATTCTCCAAACTCAGCTTTTGCTTTTAATAATGCATTAAATAATACCTCTATATTTCCTTCTTGATTAAGCCTAACTAATTCTAAAAATTCATCTAGTTGTTGTTTTTTTGCTTGTCTAAAACCTTGTATATCTGTTCTTGAGTTTGTAAATAATTCTCTAATATTCATCATATCACTACTTAAGAATGACATTATATAAATATTATGTTTTTAGAAAAATGGGCATAGCCAGAATTTAACTGACACCTAGGGTTCTGGAGACCCCAATGCTGACATTACACCATATGCCCGTCATTATGCAATTCTCTATGACAATTTGCACATAATAATATACACTTTTCTATTTCTTTTAAAGCCTTCTGTTTTGAAGAATTTTCAATAATATGTGCAACATGCCTTATTTTACCTTCTTCTTTATGATGAAATTCTAAAGCTGCAATACATTTATTATAGCCACAAGTTTGACATTTGTTACCAAGAATTTTTATAAGTTCTATTTTAAGATTTTTTAGTCTAATTCTTCGTTTTCTGTAAATTTCTTTTTTATGTTTCTCATAGTACCTCTTGTCTATAATCTTTCTTCGATTTGGGTCTCTTGGTTTTTTTGTATAAACTCTTGATTTAGAAAGTCCGAGTCTTGCTCCTTTATGTTGAATTGCTTTTATGCTTCTTCCAAGTTTTTTAGATAATTCTTTAGTAGAAACCTCTGTAGGATAATTTTTTTTAAAATATTTAATATCCTCTTCAGTCCATTTCATTAGATTAGAAATTAATTTGGGCATTTAAACTCTCGTAACTACTAAAAAGTTCTGGATGCGTTTATCCCATCTTCTTAAACATTTGAACTTCTTTCTCAGAAATAGAGACTCCTCCAAACTTCAAAGCATAAATAACTGCTTCAAGAGTTCTTTTGTCTATCTTTTTAATAAATCCTTTTTTATAGGCAATATATGCAAGTTCAGTAGATCTGATTATCTTGCATTTTTTAAAGATATCAAAACTGCTTTTTGTTTGTTTAACATCTGTGTGAAGTTTCTTTTTAAGAAGTTTTTGGAGATTTTCAGGTTTTTCACATAATATTCTTGCTGTTCTTTCATCTATAACAATAGTGTTCTCAATATCTTTTTCAGTTAACATTTGGCTTAAGGCGATAACCTCAGCTTCTCCAAGATCTATTATATGGAGTGGTTTTTTTCTTGCTTGAAATGTATTGTTTGCAGCATTCATAATTTTTTCAGCTCTTTTGTTTAATTCATCTAGGTTAACAATTTTATTATCAATTAGTTTTATTATGCCTCTGTCAAGTAAGTCTTGAATTCTTAAAGCACCCCATTCAAATCTTTTTACCTTAAGAGGATGATCTATCACTTCATGTTTAACTTTTTTTGTTATGAGAAATTCACCTGGAAATATTTTTTTTAATTGTTCAAATACGCTTAATAAGCTATTTGATGAGAAGTTGATAAGACTTCCTGAGTCTAGGATAAGGTATTTCATTTTTTAAAAATATCCTCAGCAAGTTTAATTCTTTCATTTAAGTCTTTTGTATAAGCAAGATTAACATTTGATATTCCTGTTTGCCCAACATATTGATTTAATTCCCATAAGGTTATTCCTAAAATTCTAGCTGTTGTTTCTAAAGACATACCATGTTCATATAATCTAGAAGCTTTATTTATCTGAGCTTTTCTAAAAACATCTTCCATATGTTTTCTAAATTCTTTAGAGAGATTTTTGATAGCCTTT
>Ga0272441_10010480_pt1 | contig 14012 bp, 10 predicted proteins | sample SSMProp6N_FD_193582 | JGI IMG/M metagenome (GOLD analysis project Ga0272441, IMG submission 193582) | Marine sediment archaeal communities from Little Sippewissett salt marsh, Falmouth, MA, United States - SSM-Prop-6N | ecosystem: Environmental > Aquatic > Marine > Wetlands > Sediment ... | reverse complement strand
AACCGGCCATTGCCCGCCGGACGGGTCGGCCGCTCTCGCGCCACCATCTGGGGGATCTCGTCGTCGGCCGCGGGCGTCGCCGTATTGGCCGCCACAACGAACGGGCTCACAGCGGGTCTGTCACTCTTCACCATCGTCCTGTATGTGGCCGTGTACACACCGCTGAAGACTCGGACATCACTCAATACCGTCGTGGGGGCGGTGTGCGGCGCCATCCCGCCCATGATGGGTTGGACCGCGGCCACCGGACGCCTCGATCTCGGGGCCTGGATCCTCGGCGGCATTCTCTTCATGTGGCAGGTGCCCCACTTCCTGGCCTTGGCCTGGATGTACAGAGAGGACTACGCCAGGGGTGGATTCAAGATGTTGCCCGCGGTGGACCAACCCGGAACCCTCACCTCCCGACTCGCCTTCATCTACACGCTTTCACTGCTGCCGATCACGGCCTCCTTGGCCTTCACCGGAGTTTCGGGCAACGTGTTTCTCGTCGCCTCACAGATCCTGGGCCTCGCGTTCGTTGTCCTCGGCTGGCGCTTCCTGCGGTTTCGAGGAGAGACTGCGGCCCGCCGCCTTTTCTTTGCGAGCATCGTCTATCTCCCGCTCCTCATGGTCTTTATGGTGGCGGATATGGACGACCGCATCTCGCACCTCGGTCGCGATCCCATCCCTTCGCTGGTGGAGGCCCACGCGGCGTCCAGTGACGAAGGCCCGCCGCCGGGCTACGAGCTCTGACCTGTGACCTCCCGCGTCCCCTCTCTGGTGCGAAGCGGTTGGTGGGTGGCGGTAGCCGGAATCCTCGTCGCGCTCACCATTCTGGTCCTCGCCTGGCGGGCTCCCGAGGACCGAGGCCGCGCTCTGCAGGGCGACGGCCGCGATCCCGCGACCTACGGATTCGATCTCACCCGGACCAACCTGCCGCCGGGCGCCATTGTCGCGTCAGGGATGCCCCGCGACGGTCTGATGGCCCTCGTCGAACCGGAGATGCTCACCGCCGCCGATGTGGAGGCCCTGAATCGGGAAGGCCGCGGCAAGTTCCTCCTGTCCACCGACCGCGTGGTCGGTGTGGAGGTCGGCGGCGAGGCCCGCGCCTATCCCGTTCGCTTCATGCGTTGGCACGAGGTGGTCAACGATGTGGTCGGTGGCGTGCCGGTGCTCGTCACCTACAATCCTCTGTGCGACGCCGCCGTGGCCTCGGTTCGAACGATCGCCGACAGGGTCACGGAGTTTGGCGTCTCGGGTCTCGTCTGGAACTCGAATATCCTACTCTACGACCGCGGACCCGACGCCGCCCCCGGCAGCCTCTGGTCTCAGATCAGCGCGCGGGCGGTTGTCGGCCCGGCGGCCGCCGACGGGGAGTCGCTCGATCTCCTGCCGGTGTCGTTGTGCACCTGGGGCCAATGGCGCGAACGGCACCCCGAGAGCCTGATTCTGGCTCCGCTCGAGCACCTGCACCGGGTCTACAAACGTGATCCCTACCACTCCTACTTCGGCTCCGACGTGCTCCGCTTCCCAGTGGACCCTCTACCCCCGGGCGACGACCTGGCTGTCAAAGAGAGGGTGGTGATCATCACTGTGGATGGCGAAAACGGCGTCTTTGCCCTGTCCCGGATTGCCGCCGCCTCAGGCGCCCGCACCGGCACGTGGACCACGACCGTCAACCACCTGCCGATCACGGTCGATTTCGATCTCGAACACGGTGCGGCGGTGGCTCGGTGGACCGATGCGCCGGAACGAAAGGTGTCTTCACGACACGCGTTCTGGTTTGCGTGGTATGCGCAGCACCCCGATACCCCATCACCGGGACCGCTGCCGTAGGGTCCAAAGTCGAAAGTCAAAAGTCGAAGGTCCCTCCCACCCACTCTGTGTGGAGGGGTAGATGGTGTGGAGAATGTGGAACCCGAGCCCGAGCCCGTTACCGTTCAGGGTTCAGTCCCACCCATCCTGTGAATAGCGCATGGCTGCGGAGCGCCATTGTGGAGCGGCCGTCACGGCTGCGATTCGCGCCTCGATTGATCGCCAAAATGCAGGCCAGAGGCCTGCTCCACAATAGCTCTTCTCGTCGGGTTCGATCTGCCGATTTCGTCGCGCCCATCTCCCAACCGCGCTCCCCGAGGGAGCCCCCTTCAACATTGTTGGGACCTCAACGAGATAGATTCCCAAATTCCTTGAATCCCAACAATGTTGAAGACGGCACGCCCGATCAATGCGCCCACTCGCTCCGGGTGGGTGGGAGGGAACGTTCAACGTTCAACGTTTAACGTTCAACGAGTCACTCCGACGCCGTATGGAAAAGTGAGACTCCACGGGGTTGTGTCGCCAGATTCAAAGCCATCCAGGAAGATCTCGGGAGTGGGTAACGGACCGGCTCCCCGAAGAATGATGTCGTCCAGGTACCAGCCGTCCTCGGTCAGGTAGTAATCGGTCTCCAGACGGAAGCGGAGCCTGGCCGCGGCCGCTCCGTCGAGCTGGGGCAACTCCACGACGACCGCCTCCCACGTCGGGTGGATGCCGGTGAAGCTGTCGATGGTGGTCCAGCTCGCACCGCCGTCATCCGAGATCTCCACGTAGCCGTAGTCATACCCCTGCTCGATCTCGTAGGTGTGGCTGAACTCGAGCCTCACCCCGGTCACTTCGGTCAAATCGAGGCTCATGGACGTGAGCGAGACGCTGCGGTCGTCGTCGTAGTCACCACCGGGGCTGTCGGTCCACGAGTGGGTGGGGCTGGCGGAGTCCTCGTCGGTGATGCTCCACGGGGGTTGAGCCGTCCAACCCAAATTGCCACCCTCCACATCGTCCACCAGGATATCCCGGTAGGGCGTCAGCTGAATGTCCACGGTCGTCACTGCGCCGGAGACGGCGTCCACGTCGGCAACCGTGTTCGGCGCGAATCCTTCGGCGCGTGCCGTGACGTTGTAGGTACCGGGCGGCACCAGCAGATCGTAGCTGCCGTCCACCGGATCGGCGGTGGTTACGAACGGACCCGCCGCCACATCCGCCACCACCGGTAATCCATCGTCCGCATTGGTGGTCCGACCCGCAACCCGACCAGCCGTCGCCGGGTCAAGCACCCAGAAAAAGGCCGCGCTCACCGGTCCCCAGTTGCCCGACGCATCCCGACCCCGGACGTAGGCGGTGTGCCTGCCGACCGCATACCCGGAGGTATCGAGGACGGCGTCCACGCCCTCCACGGCACTGTCGAAAACTCCGTCGGTGGCGACCATGGCCACGGCCTGGGCGCCGTCCGCCCACGGGGGCAGGTCGAGATAGACCTCGGCCTCGGCAATATTCTGCGTCGGCTCACCGCTGCCGGGTTCGTACCGGGTGTCGTCGATCAGCGCCGCAACTTGGACGAGGCTTCCAGGTTCGACAACGCTGGGTAATGTGGTGACCGCCGATGCGTCCGGGCCCGCCGCCAAGGTGTAGGGCCGGCGCGCGGCCTTGGCCGCGTACAGAAGGGTCTCCACATTGTCGGGGTAGATGGTGCTCTCGAAAGGTCCGCACTCCTGGAAGAACTCGGTGCCGAGCTCGAAGGTGAAGGCGGGCACACCAAGTCGTCCATAGGCCCAGTCCTTGGTCGACCCGTCCACCGGGTAGTTGCCACCGGTCTGCGCTTCATATCCGGTAAAAAACGCGAACTTTCGACCCAGGGTCAGCATTTGGCTGTCGTTAGGTGCCGGCGGCGCCTGGAAACCGAACGGTGTAAAGACGTCCTCGCCGTGGCTGTGGACATCGATGAAGAGACCCACGGTGTCGTCCTGCGCAGGCGTCACCAGGTCGTCAACCCGCTGATCCGGGATCACGCTCGCCACGTAGGCCTGCACGGCTTGAGTCTCGGGTTCGGAAGCCGGAGTCGGTCCTCTGAAGGTCTCGTCGCACTCCTGCGGGCTGGACCCGCCGTGACCGCCCCACTCGAAGTCGAAGTTCCGGTTCAGATCTGCTCCGCGGTAGTCCGAGGTGGCACCGCAGTAGTTCTCGTTGGTGTTCTTGCGCCACCAGAGACCTGCTTCCGCGTACTTTCTACCGTCGGGATTGAAGATCAGGAGCAGGTGGACTTCGTGGTGGTCGAGGATCCAGGTGATGTCCGGGTCAATGTCGTAATTGGCGAGCAGGTGTTCGGCAAAACGCGTCACCGTCTCCGCGGTCACAAGCTCCCGAGCGTGAACGGTGCCCTCGACCCAGAGGACGGGCTTGTCACCTCCCACCGACGAATTGGTCAGCACCAACACCATCAGGTCATATCCGGGATTTCCGCCGGGCCAGCTCTTTTCCCACGAGTCACCGATGTCGATCCAGCTCGCCAGATCGGGATGACTGGCCGCCAGTGCGGCGCCGCTGGCCAGGGTCTCTTCCACGGTGCGGTAGCACGGGTAGCCTGGAATTCCACGCTCCTGGCCCGGCAGCCACTCCAGCGGGGTGTTCATCTTGACCGTGAGCTTGGGCTCGAGTTCCACGGTGAGTCCGAGCTCCACCAACCTTTGATACCCCGCCCGGTCCACGTCCACGACGAGCCAACCCCGCGCCAGGTCGACCTCCCACGGCTCCACCCATCGGGTGACGGCAGCCACGATGGCGGGGTCGTCGAACGCCGCTCGCACCACAAGCCGCTCGTAGCCGGCCGCGAGCGCGTCGTCCACGGTGGCGGGCAAGCGCGAGGCGGCCATGGTGATCGTCGAGCTCAGGCACATCATGACCGCGATCAACAGCAAGAAAGCTCTGCGAATTGTCATCTCAAGAAAACACACTCCTCCCCCGCATGGTACCCGAGAATCCGAGCCCGTTGACAAAGAGGACATCGGGGTCTTAATATCCGCGCGTGCTCAGTCGAAGTGCCGAATATGCGGTCCGCGCCCTGTCCCTGCTCGCCGTCCGCGGCGAGGAGACACCGGTGCAGAGCCGTGAAATCGCCGATGTCCTCGGTCTCCCGCCGCAGTTTCTCACCAAGATCCTGCGGCGGCTCACCGCCACCGGATTGGTGGCGAGCCAGCGGGGCCGGTCCGGCGGATTCCGCCTCAGCCGGGCTCCAAATTCCATTCGCCTGATCGAGGTGGTGATGCCGTTCGAGGAGCCGCGGACCGAAAACATCTGCCTGCTCGGCCAGGATTTCTGCGCCGACCACGAGGGGTGTCCGCTCCATGCACCGATGATGGAGATTCAAACCACGTTCCACACCCTCCTCGAAAACACGATGTTGGCGGATGTGGCCCATCGGGCGATTCGAAATTCAGGTTCCCGGTTGACTGGCGAATCCAGGTCCGGATCAACCGGCACCCGAACCGTTGCTGTACGCACTCTCGGAGGCAGTCGATGAACGTCGAGATCCAACGCTTTTCCTACGACGACGCCATCGTCAGGAAGTTCACCCTGGTCACGGTGGTGTGGGGCATCGTCGGGACCCTTGCGGGCCTCATTGTCGCCCTCCAACTCGCCGCCCCATGGTTCAACCTGGGATTGCCTTGGACCAGCTTCGGCAGACTCCGACCCCTCCATACCAACGCGGTGATCTTCGCCTTCGCCGGCAACGCCATCTTTGCCGGGGTCTACTACTCCACGCAACGGCTGCTCAAGACGCCCATGTTCTCCAAGACACTGTCGGCCATCCACTTCTGGGGCTGGCAGGCGATCATCGTGGCGGCGGCGATCACGCTTCCCCTCGGCTTCACCCAGGGCAAGGAGTACGCCGAACTCGAATGGCCCATCGACATCGCTGTGGCCTTGATCTGGGTGGTCTTCGCGATCAACGTGTTCGGCACCATCGCCAAACGCCGCGAACGCCACCTCTACGTCTCGATCTGGTTCTACATCGCCACCATCATCACCATCGCCATGCTGCACATCTTCAACAGCCTGGTGATCCCGGCCGGTCTGTGGCGGAGCTACTCCATGTACGCCGGGGTCCAGGACGCCTTCATGCAGTGGTGGTACGGCCATAACGCGGTGGGTTTCTTGCTGACGACACCCTTTCTGGGCATCATGTACTACTTCATGCCCAAGGCGGCAAATCGCCCGGTCTTTTCGTACCGTTTGTCCATCATCCACTTTTGGACCCTGGTCTTCATCTACATCTGGGCCGGTCCCCATCACCTGCACTACACCGCCCTCCCGGCCTGGGCCTCGACCCTGGGCATGCTGTTCTCGGTGATGCTGTGGATGCCCTCCTGGGGCGGCATGCTGAACGGTCTGCTGACCCTCCGAGGCGCCTGGCACAAGGTCGCCGAGGATCCAGTGCTCAAGTTCTTCGTGGTGGCGGTGACCTTCTACGGGATGTCCACCTTCGAGGGGCCACTACTCTCGGTCAGGTCGGTGAACCTCCTCTCCCATTACACCGACTGGACCATCGCCCACGTCCACTCCGGGGCCCTGGGCTGGGTTGGTTTCCTCACGTTCGGCATGATCTACTGGCTTCTTCCCCGGCTCTTCCAGACCGAACTCTGGTCCAAGAAACTCGCCGAGGCTCACTTCTGGATCGGAACCATCGGCATCCTGCTCTATATCGTGGCCATCTACGCAGCCGGCCTCACCCAGGGGCTGATGTGGCTCGCCTTCGACGAAGACGGCTACCTCAAATACGGCGATTTCGTCGAGACGACGCTCCGTCTGATCCCCATGTACTGGGTGCGGGTGATCGGCGGCGTGGCCTACATCGCCGGCGTTCTGATGCTGGCGGTCAACATGTTCATGACGTGGAAACGGCGACCGGCCACCTACGACGTGCCGATCCACGAGGCCCCGGCCCTGAGCCGCGATTACACCCCCCACCCGGAACCCGCGTCGCCCCTGAAGGCCTCCGGGGCCCACGTGGCCGATATGGGCTACAAGATGGAGCGGTTCTTCCGAACGCCATGGCACCGGTCGTGGGAACGTCTCCCCGTGAAGTTCACCGTCATGGTCACGGTGGCCGTGGTCTCGGCGTCGCTGTTCGAGATCATCCCCACGTTCCTGATCAAGTCCAACGTTCCGACCATCGCCTCGGTCACACCCTACACGCCACTCGAACTCGCCGGACGTGACATCTACCTCTCCGAGGGCTGCTATAACTGCCACTCGCAGATGATCCGGCCGATTCGGGCCGAGACCGAACGCTACGGCGACTACTCCAAACCCGGTGAGTTCGTCTACGATCACCCCTTCCAGTGGGGTTCGCGCCGGATCGGTCCCGACCTCCAGCGGGTGGGCCGAAAGTACCCCGACCTGTGGCATGTGCGCCATATGGAAGACCCGAGGGCCATCACCCAGGGTTCCATCATGCCAGCCTATCCCTGGATGCTGACCACCACCCTCGATTTCGACGCCATACCGCGTTCCATGCGGGCTCACCGACAACTGGGCGTGCCCTACACCGAGCAGGAGATCGCCGCGGGGGCCGCATCGGCCAGAGAGCAGGCGGAGGCAATCGCCCGCGCGGTGGTCGATCAGGGAGGGCCTGACGGTCTCGCAGACAAACAGATCATGGCCGTGGTCGCGTACCTCCAGCGTCTCGGCACCGACATCTCCAAACCGGAGGTGGTTGTCGAGGAAACCGTCGAGGAGGCCGTTGAGATTGAGGAGGCCATCGAGGAAGTGGTCGAGGGGATGAGCGAGGAGACCAATGCGGCACGACGTGACGAGGCGGCCAACCAGACGGCGGACGCGCGATGAGACTGTCGGATATTATGGGTGCGGCAGGCTTTACTTCGTGGGCCGAGGTCGGCCTCGTCATCAGCCTGCTGACCTTCGCCGCCATCGTCGCCTACGTTTTTCTCCGGCGAAAATCCTCCTGGGAGCATCTCAGGAACCTTCCCCTGGAGCATGATGACGCCGAGATCGACCCGAACGGGAGACGTATCCCATGACCGAATCGACGCACACCATCGACACCACGAGCCCCGACGAGAATCACCTGTTGGATCATTCATACGACGGGATTCAGGAATACGACAACCCGCTGCCGAGATGGTGGGTGCTACTTTTCTGGGCCACCATCATCGTCGCGCCCATCTATATCCTCTACTACCACCTCGGTCCGGGACCGCTGGCCGTCGATCGTTACGACGCGGAAATGATCGCCTTCTTCGACAAACAGGCCGAGGAGTTACTGGCGATGGGCGAAATCACCGAGGCGACCCTGGTCAACCTGACCGCGGACCCGAGCATGATGAACTCGGGCCAGAAGATCTTCCAGTCCAAGTGTGCCACCTGCCACGGGATGTTTGGTGAGGGCGGTATCGGACCCAATCTGACGGATCAATACTGGCTCCACGGCAGTCAGCTGATGGACGTCTACCGGACGGTGCGCGAGGGGGTGCCCACCAAGGGAATGGTGGCCTGGGAGCGCCAGCTGCGACCGGCCGAGTTGATGGCGGTTTCGGCCTACGTGGGGAATCTGCTGGGGTCGGACCCGCCCAACCCAAAGGCGCCCCAGGGAGAGGTCTCCGACCGGCTGCCACCGGCGGAGTTGCCATCCAGTGACGAGGCCGCGTTGGCCGATGCCGGGGTCGAAGACGAACCGGCGACCTCCTGACGGAGCCACATGTCCATCACGTCCAACGCACCCGAGGCCGAGGAACGGGTCCTCTCTACCATGAACCGAGACGGCAGCCGCCGCCGGATCCGGCCCAAGCTCGTCAAAGGACGCCACTACCGCCGACGGCTTGCGGTGGCATGGGGACTCATCGCCACCTTCACCCTGATTCCAATTCTGAAGCTCAACGGCAAGCCGCTGATCCTGCTGGATATGCCGCGGCGTGAATTCACATTCTTCGGCTCGACGTTCCTGCCGACGGACACGTTCCTGCTGATGCTTCTGCTGTTCAGCATTTTCATAGGGATCTTCCTGATCACCGCAATCTGGGGTCGCGTGTGGTGCGGATGGGGCTGCCCTCAAACCGTGTACATGGAGTTTCTCTATCGACCGCTCGAACTTCTCATCGAAGGCGGCAGGAGCCGACTGATGAAGACCGACGCGTCCGGATTCTCGGGCCGCCGATTGATCAAGAACCTGGCGTTCTTCGCGGTCTCGGCATTCCTCGCCAATACCTTCCTCGCCTACTTCGTTGGATGGGAGCGGCTGATGGGATGGATGACCGGCTCTCCCACCCAGCACCCGCTTGCCTTTGGCGTCATGTTCGCGACCACCATGCTCATGTTCGCCGACTTCGGTTGGTTCCGTGAGCAGACCTGTATTCTCGTCTGCCCCTACGGTCGGTTTCAGTCGGTGCTGCTGGACCGCCAGTCGCTCATCGTAGGCTACGATCCGACCCTCGGCGAGCCGCGCGAGAAATTCCGGAAAAGCGAGCAGCGGGATGCCGGCAACTGCATCGATTGCGGGCTCTGCGTCTCGGTCTGCCCCACCGGGATCGACATCCGCGACGGCCTTCAAATGGAGTGCATCGCGTGCACCCAGTGCATCGACGCCTGCGACGGCGTGATGGACCGGGTGGGATTTCCCCGCGGGTTGGTGCGCTACACCTCCCAGGAGGAGCTGGAGTCCGGATCACGCCGCTTCATGCGACCGCGTGTGTTGGTCTACTCGGCGATTCTCGCGCTCATGTTCGGGACGTTTGCGTTCTCACTGAGCGGCAAAAGCACCGCCGATGTCACCTTGCTCCGCGGCCTCGGCGCCCCATTCCAAGTGCTGCCCTCCGGCGAAATCTCCAATCAGATACGAATCAAGATCGCCAACCGTACCGATGGGGAACGCGCCTACAGCTACCGGCTGGCGACCCCCACCGGTCTGACCATGGTCGCACCCGAGAACCCACTCATGGTGCCCCCGGGGGAGACTCGGATGACCGCGGCATTCCTCAACGCTGACCGTTCAGCCTTCGCCGACGGAGAAATCGAGATCGTGCTCCATGTCTCCGACGGCGTTGATTTCGAGGAAAATTTCAGCTACCGGCTGTTGGGACCGTCCGGAGGGCCCGAACGATGAGGATTCCGGCACACGTTGGATGGCCCGCGGTCATCATCGGGGCACTGGCGCTGCACGTCGTCGTCTCGCTGGTCACCGTATGGGTCGCCACATCGAATCCGTCCTACGCTGTCGAGGAGAACTACTACCAGAAGGCGATCCACTGGGACGACAAACGCGCTCAAGACGGGCGCAACATCGCTCTTGGCTGGAAGATCGCGTTCGACGTGGTCCGCTCCGAGACGGCCGGGCAACCGGCAACGCTCGAGCTGCGGCTGACCGACCGCTCAGAGAACCCTCTGCCGGCGGCCGGGGTCGCAGTGGAGGCCTTTCACAACACCCGGGCGGGCGAGATCCTGCGCGCCCGGATGGTGACCGGCCAGGACGGACGGTGCTCGGCGCCCCTGGCGGTGCATCGCACCGGAGTCTGGGAGTTCCGATTCGTGGTCGAGCGCGGCGCCGACCGATTCACCCACACAGAAACCAGATACCTTCCATTGACCTCGAGGCACGACGATTGAAGCACGGAGAACACAAAACGAAGACTCCCCCACTCACCCGGATCGACCCGGTGCGTGATATTTTTCTGCGTTCTTCGTTCTTCGTTCTTTATTCGACCGGGGTGTCGCCAACATGATGGGCCTGCTGATCACCGTATTCGTTGCGAGCATCATTGGCTCTCTTCATTGCGTTGGCATGTGCGGCCCGTTCGTCGGCTTCTACGCGGGAGCCGACAGCTCGGGCGGGGCGCGGCGGTTGCTCAGCCATGGCGTCTACAGCGGCGGTCGGTTGGTGTCCTACCTCGTGCTCGGTCTCGCCGCGGGCTCCATCGGTGCGGTGCTGGACCTTGCCGGCTCCCTCGCCGGCATCCAACGCATCGCCGGTATCGTTGCCGGCGCCGTGATGATCCTCTGGGGAGTGTTCGCGTTGCTCCAGGTCCGCGGCGTCACGACCTTCAAGCACAGGACGAACCAAGGGCCCGTTGCGAAGGCGGTTCGTCGGGGCTTCGGCTTTGTCGGCGGCAAGCCACCGATCGTCCGGGCAGCCATGGTCGGGCTGCTCTCCGGACTCCTGCCCTGCGGCTGGCTGTGGGCCTTTCTGGTCACCGCTGCGGGCACCGGTTCGGCCCTGGGAGGCGCCGCCGTGATGACCGCATTCTGGCTCGGCACCGTGCCCGCCCTGGTGGCAGTGGGTCTGGGTGCTCAGCTCATCGGCGGACCCCTGCGCCGCCATGTTCCCGCCATCACGGCGGTGCTGCTGGTGGCCCTCGGTTTGTACGCCATCATCGGCAGGCCGACCTCGGTTGCGGCAGCGATCGCAAAACACCAGCACAACGCCCAAGAGATCCCCGCCGCTGGCGATGCCGCGTGTTGCCAGGACTGATTCTCTTTTCACGTCACAATGGGTGCCGTCACCGGTTTGTCCGCGCACGACGAAGGGGTTACTCTCACTGTGCTGCCGGACCGCGTCCACCGCGGCCTGGTCCTCGACTGAGTACTTGAAAGTATGTCGACGAACTCCCCCGACTGCACTCATTGTGGTCTTCCGGTGCCCGCCGGTCTGGTTGAACCCAACGCCGACACACAATTTTGTTGTTCGGGTTGCCGTCTCGCATATGACGTCATCCAGGGCTCGGGTCTGGAGGCGTTCTACAGCATCAGGGACCGGGTGGACGAACCCGGCCGACCGGCCGCATCATCCGGCCGCCGCTACCAGGAGTTCGACGATCCCAGCTTCATCTCCCTCTACGGTCGGACGACAACCGACGGCATGGCCGCCATCGATCTGTACCTCGAGGGAGTCCACTGTGCCGCCTGCGTCTGGCTGGTGGAGCGCACCCCGGTGGTGATTCCCGGTGTGGCCGACTGTCGGCTCGACATGGGCCGATCCCTCGCCACGGTGGTTTGGAACCCCGACACGACAGAACTGTCCAAAGTGGCTCGATTTCTCGACTCTATCGGCTATCCTTGCCACCCCTTCCGCGGAGCCGCAACCCGCGAAATCGAGCGGCGCGCCGACCGTGGTTTCCTCATTCGAATCGCCGTCGCCGGAGCGGTGGCCGGCAACATCATGCTGCTCGCCTTCGCCCTCTACGGCGGCGCCTTCCACGGCATCGAGGCTCAATACGAGCAGCTCTTTCGGTGGGCCAGCATGGTTCTCAGCCTGCCCTCGGTCCTTTGGTGCGCCAACGTCTTCTACCGTGGTGCGTGGGGCTCGTTCAGAACCCGCACCCTGCACATGGACGTCCCCATCTCCATAGGTATCCTGGCCGGATTCGTATGGGGATGCATCAACACCATCCGCGGCCAGGGAGAGATCTACTTCGACTCGGTGACGGTGTTGATTTTCCTGCTGCTGGTGGGTCGTTTCGTGCAACGGCGGCAGCAGCGTTCCGCCGCCCGCGCCACCGAGCTGTTGTTTTCCCTTGCGCCAAGCGTCGCGCGACTGGTCGTGAATGAAGAGGTCCGCCAGGTTCCCATCGAAGCCCTTGTCCCCGGTTCCATCGTGGAGCTGAGAGCCGGCGACACGGCGCCGGCCGACTGCGTCGTCGTCGACGGCACCTCCACTCTGGACCGGTCGCTGCTCACCGGCGAGTCCAGACCGGTGGAAGCGAAACCCGGAGATCCGGTCCACGCCGGCACCGTCAACCTCTCTGGCCGGCTCCTGATGGAGGTGCACACCACCGGCGAAAACACCCGGGTGGGCCGTCTGATGCAGCTGGTGGAGGACAACGCCCGACGGCGGGCCCCGGTTATCCAACTCGCCGACCGCATCTCCGGCTGGTTCGTGCTCGCGGTGCTGAGCCTCGCCCTGACCACCCTCCTCATCTGGCTTCGGCTCGATCCCGAGCACGCGGTGGACCATGCGGTGGCGCTGCTTATCGTGAGCTGTCCCTGCGCCCTCGGCCTCGCCACCCCCCTCGCCGTCGCCGCTGCCGTGGGTCGGGCCGCACGAACAGGGATCCTCATCAAGGGCGGCGACGCCCTGGAGGAGCTGGCCCGCACCGGCCGCATGATCCTGGACAAGACCGGCACCATCACCGAGGGACGGATGACGGTGGTGGCCTGGACCGGAGAGGAATGGGCCAGATCGGCCGCCGCCGAGATGGAGGCACAATCCTCTCATCCCATTGCCATCGCGCTTTCCACCGGCTTGCAGGGTTCCCCCGACACCGTCGTGGACGTCGTCACTCACCCTGGCCGCGGCCTGACAGGTTCCTGGAACGGTCGTTCCATGGTGGTGGGTTCGCCGACGTTTGCTGCCGAACGGGATGCTCGGCTCGACGAGCCATGGCGCACCCACGTCAACGAGGCCGTCGCGGCCGGCCTCACACCCGTGGTGGTGGCCGCCGACGGCAAGGTTGTGGCCATGGCAGCGCTCGGCGACCCGCTGCGCGATGACGCGGCCGAGTCGCTGAAGCGAATTCGCGAGATGGGTTGGTCGCTGGAGGTACTGTCCGGCGACCACCCGAGCACCGTGGCCACTGTGGCATCCGGGCTCGGCCTGGACGGACGCGGCGGCGCCGATCCGGAATTCAAGGCCGAGATCGTCGCCGAAGCCGCCACCCATGGCCGGGTGGTCATGGTGGGCGACGGGGTCAACGACGCGGCCGCTCTCGCCGCTGCAACCGTCGGGGTCGGCGTCCATGGTGGCGCCGAGGCCGCCCTCGCCGCCGCCGACGTCTACCTCTCCCGGCCTGGATTGAGCCCGGTGGTGGAGCTTCTCGAAGGCTCACGACGCACCCTGGGCGTGATCCGCCGCAACCTGGTCTTTTCTCTGGGCTACAACCTGGTGGCCGTGTCGCTGGCCATGGCGGGTCTCATGCACCCCCTCGTCGCCGCCGTCCTGATGCCGCTCAGCTCCATCACCGTTGTCGTCTCCTCATACCGGGCCAAAACCTTCTGAAACGTGAATTCTCAATTCTGGGTCCTGATTTTGAATTGCACCAACCCGCCCCAGGAAGTTGGTTCCGGTGTGGGACGTGACGTTCGACCCTTGACCTTCGACATTCGACTTTTCCGGGTGGGCGGGAATTAAAAACTGAAGATTGAGAATTAAGAACGATCAGAGATGTCTGTCGTCTACATCGCCCTCCCCGCCGTTCTCCTGCTCGCCCTCGCGGGCG
>Ga0272441_10010478_pt1 | contig 14013 bp, 11 predicted proteins | sample SSMProp6N_FD_193582 | JGI IMG/M metagenome (GOLD analysis project Ga0272441, IMG submission 193582) | Marine sediment archaeal communities from Little Sippewissett salt marsh, Falmouth, MA, United States - SSM-Prop-6N | ecosystem: Environmental > Aquatic > Marine > Wetlands > Sediment ... | reverse complement strand
GCCAATCGTCCGCATAGGCGCTGATGCATGCCGTGGCCAGCGCGGCCATGATGGCGACCATCGGTACGGCCCAGCCGGGCCGTGTGCCACGCAAATCGTGTGAGAGACGCATGTGAGGCCTCCTGTCGGGTGCTGCCGTTAGTCACCAAATATGGCAATTCATCGCAAGGGGAACAAATCCCTCCGTTGATTCGCTCAATAGTCCCGGTGACCTTTCTTCGGCGGTTTACACGCTCCATCTGTGGTGTTACGCTGAAGCCCCACGCTGTGTGGACCCACATTGCGGGTCCCGGTGCATTTGCGCCCCTGCTGCCCTTTGCCGGGCAGGCGCCCTTGGGGATGAAGGCGGTGGTGTGTAGCATGACTTTGTGTCGTCAACATGGCCTCGCGGCCATTGCGGTTTCCCTGCTGCTATGTATCGGCTCCCCCGGAGCCCACGCGTGTCCCTACTCGATCCGAGATGCGGGCTTCATCGTCCGGGAGACGAAGCCGTATCAACTGGTCTTCCTTACGCAGAACGCGCAGATCCCTCAATACGAGGAGCTGCTGGCGGACGCTCTGGCTTCGGGGGCCCGAGCCGAGCAACTCAGGCACGCGAACCTGAGCGCAGAGGTGCTGGGCACAGAGCGAGACGCCGGACACGACGCGGTGAAGGCTCTGCTGCAGTCTCCCACGGAGGCGGTCCGGCAGGGCCGGGCTGTGAGCGCCCTTCTGTCACCCAACGGCAAGCTGCTTGCCCAGGCGCCTGTAGGGAAGACTGAGGCGAAGAACCCTCTGGCGGACGTGCTCGCCGCCTGCCTGGACTCTGAAGCCCGGAGGCAGATCGTCCGCGGCATCATTAAGAACTGGTGCGTCCTGTTGGTGGTCACCGGGGACGATCCTCGGCAGAACGCCCAGGTTCGTGAGGCCGTGCAGTCTGCCGCCAGGTCGATGGTTGGCTTCCAGCCCGAAATGGGCGACAAGATCCGCAAGGCCCCGCCTGTGGTTACTTTGTCCCGGGCTCAGGCGAAGGTGAAGGAGGCGACGCTGCTTCAGAGCCTGGGCCTGAGCGAGGAGGGTGCGACGAAGGCCCAGGTGGCGGTGCTGTTTGGCCGGCTCCGGCGCCTGGGGCCTATCCTGAACGGGGCCCAGATCAGTGAACCGACGCTGAGGAAGGCAATGAGGCTGCTGGGGCGCAACTGCACGTGCACTGCTGATCCCGCCAGCATCCTGGGGCCATCCGCGCCTATTGTGTGGGATGCCGACCGGCAGGCCGAGACCGTCGAGGCCTTGGGCTTCGACCCCGACAGCCCCATCGCCATCAGTGGGTTGTCGGGCGTGTGGACGGAGTTCAACACCGACGGGCAGCAGCGTGAGCCAGGCGAATACCTGCCCGATCCCGGTGGCGGGTACGTGGAATTCACCATCGAGCCCGATGGGCCGGCCGAGGAGCAGGATGCCGAACCGGCTCAGGACCCCGACCAGGTTGGCCAGAGGCGTGACGAAGACCAGACGTGGCAGGGCCGGGGCATGCAGGCAGTCATTGGCGTGACCGCCGGCCTGGCGGCCATCGCAGTCGGCGGCAGCGCCATCCTGGTGCTGCGCCGACGCAGGGGAGTCTGAGATGTCAATGCTTCGAGTTGTGCTCAAGGAAGTTGGTCACCGTGCCATGAGCTTCACGCTGGGGCTCTTGGCCGTGACTGCGGCTGTTGCCCTGTTCGTAGCTCTTACCACCACCGGCCGGGCATCCAATACTGAGACCATTCGGCTCATGCGGAATCTGGGCTTCAACGTGCTGGTGCTTCCCGAGGGCACCGACCTCGCTCGCTTCTGGTCAGGCGATGAGGTATCCGGTGATATGCCCGACGAGTACGTCAAGCGCCTCGCGAACACCCCGGGCCTGTCCGCCGACCATTATGTGGCCACTCTGCAGAAAAAAGTGACGTGGCGGGGCCTTCAGGTACTGCTGACGGGCCTCTTACCCGAACAGACGGCCCTGGACGCTCGGAAGAAGGCCCCCATGGGCCACAAGATCGCGACTGGTGTGTGCTACATCGGCTTTGCCATCTGGGACGGCTTGGGTCTGGCCGAGGGCGACACAATCGACCTGCTTGGCAAGTCATTCACCGTCGAGCGGTGCCTTGCGGAGGATGGTAGCAAGCAGGATGTAACGATCTACACCCGCCTGTCCGATGCCCAGCAGTTGCTGGGGATGGAAGGCCGCATCAACATGATTCAGGCCCTCGGGTGCCTGTGCAAGGGTGGCTCGTTGGCGATGCTGCGTGATGAGATATCGCGCGTTTTGCCCGGCACCTACGTCACCGAGCTGCGCAACATTGTAAAGGCCCGCACGCAGACGCGAAAGATGGTAGAAGGCCACGTGGGCTTCATCATGGCCATGGTAATGGTCATCTGCGTGGCCTGGGTGGGCCTATTGGCCCTGCTGAACGTACGGGAGCGGCGCCACGAGATTGGAGTGCTACGTGCGTTGGGGTTCGCGACCCAGCATGTCGCGGGCCTGTTCATCGCCAGAGCGGCGTTGATGGGCATTCTAGGGGCGTTGGTGGGCTTTGCCGTGGGCACGGCGGTGGCCATGCACTACGGCCCGGAGCTTTTCAAGATTACCTTCGGGAAGGTCCGGCCGGCGTGGGACTTGCTGGTTCCGGTGCTCGCCGCGGCCCCCCTGGTTGCCGCCCTGGCCGGCTTGTTGCCGGCGATGATCGCGGTCACACAAGACCCCGCTGAGGTCCTGATGGAGGAGTAGCAGTGATCCAAGTCACCGATGTCAGTAAGGTGTATCCGGGCAGAGGCGGACAAGTCCGGGCGCTTGACGGGCTGACCCTTACCGTGCAGCAGGGCGATTTCGTGGCCGTGCGGGGACCCAGTGGCAGCGGCAAGTCGACGCTGCTTCTGTCCATCGGCGGCATGAATCACCCCTCCAGTGGGCAGGTTCGCGTCGACGGTGTCGACGTATACGGGCTGTCGGGACGGGACCGGGCTCGCTTCAGGGCCCGAAACGTGGGTTTCGTCTTCCAGATGTTCCACCTCGTGCCATACCTCAGCGTATTGGAAAACGTGCTGTTGCCCAGTGGCCTGGCCCAGATTGATGAGCCCCGCGAGCGTGCATTGGAGCTTCTCGATCGCTTCAGGATGTCCGCCCGAGCCCATCACAAGCCCGGCGAATTGAGCACAGGCGAGCGGCAGCGCACCGCCGTGGCCAGGGCCCTCATCAACCGGCCCTGGCTTGTGCTGGCCGATGAGCCCACGGGCAACCTCGATCCGGAGACCGGCGCACAGATACTCGGCTACTTGTCCGAGTTCAGCCAGGCCGGGGGCACCGTGGTGGTCGTCACCCATGAGCCATGGGTCGAGGAGTACGCCACCCGCACCGTGCAGATCCGCGAGGGCAGGCTCCACGAGGCGAGTTGATCGCGTCACGTGCCGGCGGAGCAGCGTGCGCCTAGGGGCGGCCCACCACTCGCCTTGGGTGTCACCCGGGACCCCTGGCGTAGCCCCACCCGAGGGGCTAAGGGTAGGTGTGGCTCAGGGTCCACATGGACATGTTGTTGTTGGCGTCGTACGTTTGGTGAGCTCGCATCCACTTGACGTGCCCATCGCAGAAGGCGAAGTTCGCGCCCCCGTTGTGCCGTTCATGAGGCGGGCACCACGTGTAGACCGTCTGGTCGTATGGCGCGTGCAGAATCCAGTCCGGCCCGCCGGCCAGTACGCTGTTCAGAGTGTATTTGTTAGTCGGGGCCGTGTCGCATAGCACGATGGTCTGGGCCGGATACTGGATTTCCGCAAGGTCGGCCCCCGCCCCCCAACCGGACACTCGGTAGCTGATGGCGTACCCCAGCCAGCGCTTGCGCGAGGTGCAGAAGTACAACTGGGCGTTCTTCACATACGGATAGATGCGCCCAGACCACCATTTGCCGGTGTGATCCGACGCGCCGTGCGGGCCGTTCTGCGGGAATAGCTCGTCATAGTCCTGCAGGTACATCATCAGTGCGAGCCCCAACTGCTTGAGATTGCTGGTGCAACTGGCTTGCCGGGCCTTTTCGCGGGCGCGGGCGAAGACGGGGAAGAGGATTGCTGCAAGAATGGCGATGATGGCGATGACCACCAGCAACTCGATGAGCGTGAAGCCTCGGTGTTTCACGATTCTGCACCTCCGACAAGTCCCGGCATTGGGGACTATTGTGGGTTTCCACTACCTATGATGGTCCATTTCGCGTTTACGAGACGTAGTCCTTCGTGCCAAATGCACCATTGGCCCAAAAATACGTATGAATGTGTCCCAGCGCTGGTCAGGGCCATGTGGGACGGGGCGTTCAGGTCACTGCTATAGGGCTTGGGAGCATTTCATGGTGGGGCTGCTGAGCGCGGCGGGGGACGTCTGCTCCGAGTTGACAAAGGTTGCCATTCCGCTTGTTTTGCGCGTCCCGGGAGGGTATAATCTGAGGGTTTTGCGGGCTGTGCTCCGGTCCACCGTCAAGCGTCCACGAGGGCAGGCCTACCACAAACATCCAACCACCTAACTCTGATGCAAAGAGAGGGACGTACCATGTGCGGAATTGTCGGATATGTCGGTAAGCGGGAGGCCCCGGAGATCTGTCTGGCGGGCCTGAGAAGACTCGAGTACAGGGGCTATGACTCCGCCGGAATCTGCGTTGTCGGCGGCGATGGCAACCTGGACCTGCGCAGAGTCGTGGGCAAGCTGGACATCATGCAGGAGACATTGGACAAAGAGCCCCTCGTGGGTAGCGTGGGCATCGGGCACACGCGCTGGGCCACCCACGGCAAGCCCTCAGTCGAGAACTCCCATCCCCACCTGAGCACGAACGGGCGGATTGCCGTCGTGCACAACGGCATTATCGAGAACTACCAGGAGCTGCGCCAGCAACTGGCGAGCGAGGGCTTCGTATTCAAGAGCCAGACCGACACCGAAGTCATGGCCCACTTGGTGGAGAAGTACTACGAGAACGACCTGCGCGAGGCCGTTCGCAAAGCCGTCCTCGATCTGCAGGGCGCCTTCGCCTTCGGCATCATCTGTGCCGACAGCCCCGACGAGATGATTGCCGTTCGCCGCTTCTCGCCCCTCGTGGTAGGCATTGGCGAGGGCGAGAACTACATCGCCTCCGATATGGGCGCCATCCGCGCGGAGACCGACAAGGTCTACGTCATTGATGACGACGAGTTGTGCAAGATCACCGAGGACGGCATCGAGATCACCGATCTGGAGATGAACCCCATCGACCGTGAGGTGTACGTCATTCCGTGGCCCGCCGACGCGGCCGCCAAGGGCGAGCACCCCAAGTTCATGCACAAGGAGATCTTCGAGCAGCCCAACGCCATTCGCGCATGCCTCGCCGGACGGCTCAGCGACCCGGACAAGCCCATCAACTTCGAGAACATCGGGCTTACCGAGGATGAGATCAAGGGCCTCAAGCGCGTGGTATTCACCGCCTGTGGCACGGCGTACCACGCCGGCGTCGTGGGTCGCTACCTGATGGAGAAGGTCGCGAAGATCCCGGCCGACGCGGATCTTGCGGCGGAGCTACAGCAGCGCGACCCCGTTGTCCTGCCGGACACCCTCTGCATTGTCGTCAGCCAGTCCGGTGAGACGGCCGATACGCTCGAGGGTCTGCGGGCGATGCGGGGCAAGGGCGCCAAGGCCATTGGCGTCATCAACGTGGTGGACAGCTCGATTGCTCGCGAGAGCGACGGCGTGGCGTACATCCAGGCCGGGCCGGAGATCGGCGTGGCCTCCACCAAGGCCTACACGCTCCAGATCCTGACCATCGAACTGCTGGCGCTGTACTTCGCGGAGATCCGCGGCACCGTCTCCCCCGAGGAAGCCAAGGAACTCAAGGAGTGTCTGCTGCGTCTGCCCGAGCAGGCCGAGGAGCTTCTCAAGCGCGAGGACGACATCATCGCGGTGGCCAAGAAGCACTACAAGAAGGACCACGCCCTGTACCTGGCGCGCGGTGTCAACCTGCCGTCGGCGATGGAGGGCGCCCTCAAGCTCAAGGAGATCAGCTACATCCACGCCGAGGCCTACTCCGCCGGTGAGATGAAGCACGGACCCATCGCCCTGGTGTGTCCGGACATGTTCGTGCTCGCCATCGCTCAGGAGGGCCCCACGTACGACGAGATGATCGGCAACATCATGGAGATCAAGGCCCGTAGCGGCCCCGTGATCGCCGTGACGTACGATGGTGACGAGAAGATCGCCCAGACCGGCGTCGACCCGGACGCCTCGGCGGACGACATCGCCGGCCAGCCCAATGACATGATCTACGTGCCCAAGACCCACGAATATGTCTCGCCGATCACCATCGCGATCCCGCTGCAGCTTCTGGCCTACCACATGGCCGACCTGCGCGGCGAGCACATCGACCAGCCGCGGAACCTGGCGAAGACCGTTACGGTGAAGTAGCGCGCCCTCGCCTGGATGCACTACATGCTATCAGCCCGTCTCGTCTTCGGATGAGACGGGCTGATCGTTTTGCGGCGAGGCGTCGCGGGCTTGTGTCTGGTCAGCAGGGCCCTCAACATCGGCGGGCCTGCGGTCCAGGAAGGGGATGAAGAAGCGCCACAGGATATTCTCGGGCAGGCGATCGTCGCTCTTGAACCCCAGGCGCTCGGGCATGCGGGGACCGGCGGGCATGTAGGCTGTGCCCAGCAGCCAATCCCACAAACTGAAGATCACGGCGAAGTTCACTCCGGCCGTGCCCCTGATCTGCGTGTCATGGTGCCAGATATGCATGCGCGGGCTGTTGAGGACGTACCGCAGCGGCCCCCAACTGATGTTCAGGTTGCTGTGGTTCAGATGGCCAATGGTCAGCAGAATCACCGCTACCACCAGCACCGCGGTGTACTCGACCCCCAACAATGTCAGTGGCAGGTACTTGAGCGATCGGTAGACCACGGCCTCCATCCAGTGGAAGCGGTAGTTGCCGATCCAGTCCATGGTGTGGATGCTGTGATGGATGCGATGGAAGGCCCACAGGGCGGGTACGCGGTGCAGGGCGTTATGGATGAGCCACTCGAGGAAGTCGGACACAACCAGCAGCAAAGCCACTTGAGCCCAAAGGGGCGCGCCCGCGACAAGGCCTACCTCGCGTGGAGCAAGGCCAACCGTCTGCTCGAAGCTCGCCGCGATCCACGTCGTGATAGCCAGGAACAGCCACCCGAAGGCGTGCCGGTTGAGGTAGCCATTGAAGCCGAACCAGAAGATGTCTTGCAGCAGTTGAGGGCGCAGCAGCCTCTGCTGCCGCCAGGGAACGAGCCTCTCGGCAAGCAGCACGGCCAGCGAGACCGCCGGGAACCAGAATGCGAAGCTGTAGAGCAGGCTCATCGTCACACCTGTTGCGTGGACTGGCGACCGACTCGCGCCAAGGCCTCTCCGGGTGGCCAACCGGCTCGGCGGCTATGCGGCAGGGCAACAAGGGCGGCTACCGGGGCGTCAGCAACCGGGCGGCCAGATCGTCAAACCGTGCCATTACCCTATCGCCCGACTTACGGGCCTGGCCCGTGAGGGCCACGCGGATCCCATCTCGCCAAGAAACCGGCACCCTGGCCAACTCCTTGCCATCCAGGATCATCGCGACTGAGGCGCCGTCGTGCATCAGGCGCATCTCATGGGGGCCGGGGTCGGTATCGTCCAGCACGGGCACTCCCGGGCCGCGGCGGCCGTCAAGGTTGTACGACCAGTGGCCCTGTTCGGTGTCCTGCGAGAACATGATGTAGTTGAGCGGGTCAACCCACAGCCACAGACTGCTTCTTGCGCCGGAGCCCTGGGCCTGCAGGGCCAGGCGCCGGACGCTGACCTGCAGTGGGCGCCCCCCATCGACATCGAAAGCGCCCCTGGACATCAGCGTCTTGCCCGCCCAGTAGTCCACGCCTGTGGCTCCCTCAAACTGCAGCGCGCCCCCTGTGGGCCCAGCCTTAATCCCGGAGGGTTGTCGGCTTTCCAGGCCCAGGTCGATGACCTGCCACTTGGCGTCATCGATTGCCGCGCCGTCGAAATCATCTGACAGCTCGGAGATCCTCGGGGGCACGGGAGGCAAGGCGTACTGTGGCGTGGGCGGCGTGCCGATGCCGTGAGCGACGAACTCATAAACGCCTGATCCGACCTCGAAGGTGCGGCCCTCGGCGTCCGCCCGCACGAGCCGGATGCCCTGGGCCTGTTGTCCCACCGTGGTAGGCGTGGCCCGACCGCCCTCGGTCACCTGCGCCTGGAGCTTACCGAAGACCGGGACCGTCACGAAGGCTGTTGTGTTTGCGGGCACCGTTACGTCCAGGAGCAGGTCGCCGTCCTGCAATCGCCAGTTGCTCACGATGCGCCCATACATGGTTTCGAGGCTCGCCTTCACCCACTGAAGGTCTCCCGCGGGCCGGGGCCGGATCTCGCTGACCCCGAACCCGGGCTGCCGTGGCGCGATACCCGCAAGGGCCTCGAAGAACCACTCGCCCACCGCGCCTAGACAGAAGTGGTTGCGCGAGTTCATCCCCGGCCCGGCGCGGTCGCTGTTCCACAACTCCCAGATCGTCGTGGCGCCCTGTTTGGCCATGTAGCCCCAAGATGGGTAGGTGCTCTGGGTCGCCAGTCGCCAGGCCAGGTCGTGATAACCGCTGTCCGTCAACACAGGATTAATGTAACCCGTGCCCAGAAAGCCCGTTGTGAGATGGACGCCGCGGGAGATGATGTCATCGGCCAGAAGACGCGCGATCGTCTCAAGCTGTCCGTCAGGCACCAGGCCGAACTGCAGGGGGATGATGGCCGCGGTCTGTGTCCCGCCTTGGTAGACGCCCGTCTCCTCATCCAGGTAGCGCTCGTTGAATGCCTTCTCCATAGAGGGTAGCATCCGCTCGTATTTGAGGGCCTCATCGTCCTTGCCCAGGGCTTTGGCCATCAGGCCCATGAGACGGATGTCCTGGATGTAGTAGGCCGCGCTGATGGGCTTCTTGGGCGAGGGTACCACTGCGATCCAGTCGCCGTAGCCGTTGCGTTCGTACAGGCCCTCTGAGAGATGTGCGTCCATGTACTGCACCCAGCGGACCATGCAGTCCCAGTTCTCCTGCAGTATGCGCGTGTCGCCATAGTGCTGATACACCACCCACGGGACAATGATGCATGCATCGCCCCACGCGGGTGCGGCCGGGCCTCCTCCATTGGCCGGGTTCACGTCCAGCACCGCGCCATCCTCGCGCTGGCAGTCGGCGATGTCCCGCATCCACTTGGTGTACAGCCGCGCCATGTTGGCGTTGTAGCACGACGTGGGGCAGAACATCTGCGCATCGCCGGTCCACCCAAGGCGCTCGTCGCGCTGTGGGCAGTCCGTGGGCACGCTGTACATGTTGCCATACTGGCCCCAGAGTATGTTGTGCTGGATCTGATTGATAAGCTCGTTGGCGCACTCGAATGTACCCGCCGCCGGAGTCGCTGAGGTCGCGGCACATGCGATCAGGGCATCCCTGCTCGGGCGGCCTGGATAGCCCGTGACCTGCACGTACCGGAAGCCGTGGTAGGTGAACCGGGGCTCGTAGACCTCTGGGCCGACGCCCCCGAGGACGTAGGTGTCCGTCGCCTTCGCGCTGCGAAGGTTGTCTGTGTAGATGTCGCCATCCGGCTTAAGCACCTCGGCGTGACGGAGCACCACGGTGTCGCCGGACTTACCGTTGACCTGCAGACGAGTCCATCCGACGAGGTTCTGACCGAAGTCGAAAACAAACACACCCTCAGATGGTTGTGTTACGACTCGAGCCTCGAATTCGCGGAATACGCGGATGGGCTCCTTGGCCTGTGGCACAAGGTTCGAGGTCGGCTGGGAGACGGCTCGCGCGCCGATCCAGGCGGAGTCGTCGAACCCGGGGCTGTCCCACCCGGGAGTGGCCAGGCGCGCATCGTAGCTCTCACCATCGTAGATGCTGTCGGCGACGATGGGGCTGGGGTGGAACCGCCAGGATGGGTCGGAGACCACACGAAGCGGCCCTGCCTCGCCGCAATCGATGTCCATCTGCAGGATCAACCGCAGGGCGTCTCTGCCGCGCTGCCCGCGGCCGCCGCCAATGCGTCCGTGCCACCAGCCGCTGCCCAGGGTCATCCCGAGGGCATTGGCTCCCTGCTTCAGAAGGTCGGTGACATCGTAAGTCTGGTACTGGACACGGGAGCCGAACTCGGTCCACCCGGGTGTGAGGCGATCTTCGCCCACCTTTAGGCCATTGATGCGCAACTCGTATGCGCCCAGGCCGCACACATGGACACGCGCCTTCCAGGCAGGGGCGGTGAGGGTGAACTCATGCCGGGCCATCATTGCGCGCAGCGGCTCGCCGGCGGGGCCGCCCGTGCCCCAAGGCTCCGCGCCCCAATCGCCCAGCACCTGGGCTTGAGGCCATCCGGCGTCATCAAGCTCGAGGGCGGTCCAGTTGTTCACCTGTCGGGCTTCGGTGCGCCAGGTTCCATCGGAGAGAAGCCACACCGGCTGAGCCCCGGCAATGTCGACCCGGGCTGCGAGCCTAAAGCCGCATGGCCCGCCCACATTGGCGGCGGCGACGGCGATGAGATTGCTCCCCGGCCGCAGGAGTGTCGTCACATCGAAGTCGTAGGTAGTGCCCCAGCTATCGCCCTCGCCAACCTGTGTGCCGTTGACCCAGAGAGTGAAGCGGTCATCGGCCGTACACCGAACCTGCGCCTTGCTGATGGCCCCGTTCGGCAGCTCGAAGGCCTTCCGGAGGAGCACTCTTTGGCCATCGCCCTTCTCGGTGGGGTGCCAGATCCATTTGCCATGTCGCCAGCCGGCAGGATCGCCTGGGCCGGGCTGTCTGCCATCGTCGGCCGCGATCCACTGAGCCGTCCAGTCGCTCTGCTCGAGCAGCCCCATCTCCCACACGCCGGGGCGGCTGTAGGCGGAGGGCGCTCCATCGGCGTCCCACGTGCGCACCTTCCAGAAGTACGCCGTTGCACTGCTCAGGGGCGGGCCGGCATAGGCTACGTGTACCGACTGATGGCCGGCCACCCTCCCGCTATCCCATATATCCCCTCGTTCCTGAGCAAGGGCCTCCCGGGTGCCGGCAACCAGGATCTGGTAGGCCGTCTGAGCCGATGACCGGCGGCTGTCATTGACAAGCCACGACAGCCGGGGAGTAGGCGTATCGACAGCCAAGGGATGAGCCTGGTACTCGCACTTCAGGCCGGTGGGGGCGCCGGGGTCCGCCGCCCATGTTGCGGGGCATTGGCGGATTGTCATTAGTGCGCCGAGAAGCAACAGTGATCGTGGGGCGAAGTTCAGCGGGATCACCTCGTGGGCAGGCCAGTGGCGTCGTGATTGATGGGGCAGGCGCGCGCAGACTCGCGGCCGCTCTCAGGTTCAGGCGGCGCAATGCGGGCCCTGGTGGATCGCGGCTCCCGGGGGGCCTGGAGAGTCTCCCACCAGTCGCCGCAAGGCTCTCCTCGCATCACCGCGAGTATGTGCCTTCCAGCGTAGCCTGGGCGAGGATGTGGCTCTGCATGGCGCCCAGCAGCTCGTCCTTGGTTGCGCCTGGCTGCAGGTCCAATTCTACATCCAGCGCATACACTGTGAACTGGTAGCGGTGCGGCTTGCCCGGAGGCGGCGCCGGACCGCCATAGCCTACCTTAGGCCACGTGTTCATCCCCTGCTTCAGCGCGGGCTCAGCGACGGTCTGTTCGGCGGGGACACCCTCGGGCAGACTGCCGACGCCTGGCGCAAGCCCATAGAGTACCCAGTGGTTCCACGTACCCATGGGCGCGTCGGGGTCGTCACAGATCAGGGCCAACTCCCTGGCGCCTTCGGGTGGGTCCGTCCACGACAGGGGCGGGGATATATCCTGTCCATCGCCCGTGTACTTGGGCGGAATGCGTTCGCCTTGAGCAAAGGCCGCACTCGTGAGCTCCCATTCCACTTCCGGTCCCTCCTCGGTTGCCGGAGCGCCTCCGCCTTCGAGAGCTGTCTCGGCGTTCCGGCGGCTCGTGTCTTGTTCGGGCTGCCGGGGCGCTCGCGTACAGCCCTCAACGACAGCGAGGACCACCACCAGCCAAGCTGCGGCAACGACGTGGAGCAGTCTGCACTTGGTGCTGCACATGGCTCTGTCCACCTCTGTTGTATGGCTGTGCCCCGGCAGCAGGTGCGTCCATACGACTATGCCGGCGGCCACGAACACTAGTTCCGCCACGTTCGGGTGATTCCTTTGTCGTTGGGGCGACGAGTGAGGACTCCGCTCGGGGGAGGGGCTGCCGATGGGGAGTGGGTTGGCTGTGACTGGGGCGCGTCGATGGGCGAGGCGCTACGAGGTAATCGCCCGCGGCGAGGCCGTCGGCACCGGTCCATGCGCCGGGCGTTGACGAGTGCGGCGCTGTTGTGGAACAATAGGGCTTCCTGACCTTCCTCCGGCGCTCAAGAAGCGGGCGCCTTAGGTCTGGCTGGAGAGCAGGCGACGCTGCGAGACTGGAGACTCGCGGCCGTTTACTCGCGCCAACTCGGAGGAAGCCCCATGATAATCCTCATCGATAACTACGATTCGTTCACCTACAACCTCGTCCAGTACCTGCAGGAGCTGGGTGAGGAGCTCCAGGTCCACCGCAACGACAAAATCACGGTGGAACAGGTACAAGCCGCCCGGCCCGATCGGGTCGTGGTATCGCCGGGCCCTTGCACGCCCACCGACGCCGGCATCTCTTGCGACCTCATCGCGCAGATGGCCGGCAAGCTGCCCATCCTGGGGGTATGCCTGGGGCACCAGTCCATCGGGCAGGTCTTCGGCGGCAATGTTGTTCGCGCGGGGCGCCTCATGCACGGCAAGACCTCGCCGATCCATCATGACGCCAAGACCATTTTCGAGGGTCTGCCGAACCCCTTCGATGCCATCCGCTATCATTCTCTGCTGGTGGAGAGGGAGAGCCTCCCCGAATGCCTGGAGGTCTCGGCCGAGACCGACCAGGGCGAGATCATGGGGCTCCGGCACAAGGAATACGCCATTGAGGGCGTGCAGTTCCATCCCGAGTCGATCATGACGGATCCGGGCAAGGACCTGCTGCGGAACTTCCTGAGGATCGAGGGCCGATCGTGACCCGCAAGGAGCAGCGCCCCCTTCCGGAGCAGGCCGCAGACCGATGGGAACGGCTGGCTGGGGAATGGGTCCCCTTCATCCGCAATCGTCTCAGCTTTTACCGCACCGAGGTGATCCTGCCCTCGGTGATGCGTTTGGCCGGCGAGGTCGCTGACAAGCGGGTCATTGACCTGGGGTGTGGTGAGGGAGAGGTGACGCGCATCCTGACGGGACGTGGCGCTTGCTGCGAGGGCATCGACCTGTCGCCCACCATGATCCGGGCGGCGGCGGATGAGGCCCGGCGTTGCGGGCTGGCGATCCGGTACCATGTAGGCGATATGACTGACGCATCGGTCCTCACGCCGGAGAGCTTCGATCTGGCCGTGTCGGTGATGAGTATCCTGGATGCCCCCAATGGCCTTGACGCGTTCGGGGCGGCCGCCCGGTTGCTGAAGCCGGGAGGCGAGCTCGTGTTCATCACGAGTCATCCTGTCCTGGAGCGGGGCCGATGGCAGCAGGACGAGGAGGGCCTCAAGTCCGTCTGCCTGATCAGTGACTACCGCGGGTCGAGTTTCATACGGGAACGGATCTCGGCCCGCATGGACGGTGAGGTGTACCAGTTTCTGTTCTGCCTGAGCGAGTACCTCAACGCCATCGCCAACGCCGGGCTTATGATCGTGCACTGCGAGGAGCCCTCGGCTTCGCCCGAGGCCATGGAGCGTTACCCGTCCCTGGGCAGATTCCGTAAGGCGGCGCCCCTGTGGGCCGCTCGCGTACGCAAGGTGGACAGGCCTTGATCCTGGACTTCTCGGACTACCTGTGGGGCATCGCGCTGTTGCTACTGATCGGCGTGATTGTCGTGTGCATCAGCAGCATGGTGGGGCTTGCCTCCCCGGCCACGAGCCGCGCGGCGAAGCTCGCGCGCATCGCCGATTCTGACCGAGCGGGCGATACGGCCTCACACGA